>Ga0180120_10000907_pt1 | contig 15217 bp, 14 predicted proteins | sample CPBDNA_3_FD_129677 | JGI IMG/M metagenome (GOLD analysis project Ga0180120, IMG submission 129677) | Freshwater to marine salinity gradient microbial communities from Chesapeake Bay, USA - CPBay_Spr_31_0.2_DNA (version 2) (version 2) | ecosystem: Environmental > Aquatic > Marine > Coastal ... | reverse complement strand
CTGTATAACTGTGTTCTGTGTATCGTTTAATGGTTCAAACATGCACGCTGATTCTTCCCTAATGTATATTTCACTATCATAACTAAGGTAACACAAGGAACGGAAGTTCTTAGGACTGTCATCAATCTTAAGATCAAATTCATTGTAATAGTATTCCTTAGCGGCCAAGAAAGATCCCTTGTGCGTAGATATATTTTCTGGAATAGCAACTATTGCCTTTACCCCACCAGAAGGGGATAGAAAGGATGTTATGCAATGAGGGTCGTTCCACAGACATTCAGTTATTTGGTCAGCATCAAAATCAGGGTTATCAGGTAAATCAAAATCAAGTTGAAGCAGACCAGAGTGTTTCCAATCAATGTTACCAAGACTCATTTCATGTCTTTTTGAGGACTTTTCTCGGTTACCAATTCCACTAATTGTGACTGCCGGAAGCCTGGACTTTAACTTATTCCGAATTGTTTTATCTTTCTCCTTGCGGATTTGGTTTATTAAATCCTTGTGCCTACCTTTACTAACTAATCTTATTAAATCAGATAGATGGATGTCATTTTTCCTCACTGTTTGGAAGCAATCATTGAAATAACTTATCTTTCGGGCAAGCAGTTCTTCCCAATCTACCTTCATAACTAATTCCAAACACTTTCTATCTTGTACTTTTCCAAGGATTGTCTTGTTTCTGGAACACTGAAGCGAACAGAAGATTTTCCGATTTTAATGTAAGGAATAATACCCTGTTTCATTAAGTTAGAAATGTGACGAGAGCTAAAACCCAATATTGAGGCAAGCTCTTCACGGTTAACATATCCTGATTCTACTTTTACGGGATCTAATTTCATAATAATAATTTTTGAAGTTAATTTTTAGTCCATTCACATCATGTGATGAACATTCATAATTTACTATGAATGACCCTTTTTAGATAGTGTCCATTAAGCCGAGGGGGCTATTGGATACTAATTATTCCTCTATTTTGGCACGGATCTTTCGCCAAGAATCCCATTTAGTTTTTCTGACTTAGCTTTTCGGTATGCTTCAAGGTAAGAGTATAAAAACTCTTGTGGTGGTTTATACGGTTTTAATACTTCTTTAAGGTCTTCAAATTTCAAATTACAGCAATGCTTATGGAGTAACCTGAAATGACCCAATGCTTTGAGAGCACTTTTATATTGGGACTTAGGTCGACGAACAGAACCACCAATAAACTTATACCCTTTTTTGATAAAATCTTTTTCCTGATTTTTAGTTTTAGCAAGAATAGGCTTAAGATTGTTTAATAAAACCTGTTTTAATGCTTTTTCATCCCAATGTGGGCCTATCTCAAGGGTTAAAGGAACGCTCTCCGAAAGTGTTTCTGTATAAGATTCCTCAGTGTAGCCATCATCAACATATGACTGGTTGCTTGCGTTGAAAATATCCATTCGCTTGGCTTTAAAAATATTCCGATTCCAGTCATAAATAGGTTGGTCAGTTATATCCCATGATTCACGCACTTCAATAGATGATGACAAATATGCTTTTGATGGCCACTGAGGATTATTGAACGGAAATAATTCGCCATGTAGTTCAAATGACCAATCTTTATCAGATACAACTTGGGAGAGGTGATGCCTTGTACGATAGATTTCCCAGAGGAAGCATTTCTCATAGTCAACTTCATCTGTAAGATCTGAGAAAAATATGTCTGTCCTAAAATTATCTTCTGAAAATAGATAACCATTGGATGGATGTATATCATTGCTATTGTCCATTATAGTCAGGATTAAATGAAAAGAACTCTTTGGCTCTATCTTTCATTTTTATGCCATTGTTGATATAATGTGACAGTACATTTTGGCCAACATGTCCTAACTGATTAGCAATAGCGTTTTTATCGTTGTTTAAACCATAATGCATACTCGCAAATGTATGCCTCATAATATCAGGAGCCCAACTTTCTGCCACACCTGCTTCTTTCTTTAGCCAATCCAATCTTTTACGCAGGTTCTTAGGATACGCAATAAATCCACTTTTATTTTTACATTTGTTGAGAAGGTTAACTGCACATTGAGGTATATCCACTCTCCTTGATTGTCTCACTTTCCATTCTTCGTGAATGAAAACACTTGGCTCATTAGTCTTAAGATCAATATCATTCCATTGTAACCTTTCAAGTTCTGCATTGGGTCTCAATCCGCACCATAGCCCGAGAACAATGTAGGCAAGTAAATCTATGGCTTCCCCCTTTGTAAATCTGTGATCTTGGGAGTTAATTGCGGTAAGTACCAATTTTTTCCATTCCGAATCCTGAAATATCGTAGGTGGTGATATTTTCTTTTTTGGAGAATCTAGCTTTATTGGGTTTTCTGGGATCAACCCCTTTTTGATGGCATAATTGAATAGAGTTTTCGTCTTGTTAAGGAGGTTCGGTGAATAGTTCTTAGCCTCATAGAGGTTTTTAAAATGTTCTTCTGTAAATTCACGAACGAGAATTTGCCCAAAGTGATCTGCCAATAAGCCGTGCCTATACTTATACTCTAGAAGGGTGGCTTCTGAAGCTCCACGAAGATTATGCCTTCTTTCAGTTTCCTTCATCTCACGAAACTCTTGAACGAGTTCTGCAATGGTCATATCTGTCACATGCTCCCCTGCATATCTTTGGGCAAACTCAACTGCATGGAGTAGGGTAGTAAATTTAGTTTTCTTGAGAGCTTTTAACGCTTGTTCTGCATCAACCTGTTGAGCTGTTGATAGCTTAAATGCGTTTTTTCCTTGGTTACGAAGTTTAACTTTAAGTTGTTCACTGTGGAGCTTTGCATCGCTCAAAGATTTGAAGCGTTTCCGGTGCTTTTTTGTACCGCCAAGTTTAAGGCCAGCATCAACTTCCCACTTGTCATTTTTTTCAATATGTCTGATAGTACAGATTCCTTCTATTACTATGTTTTTTCTTTTTTTATTCACTAACTTAGGCATGATATTGAATGTAGTTGAAAGGGTATTGAATAGCAATGAAAACTGACAACGAAGTGACAACGAAGGCTTCCGCCCCCATAGTTTAACGGATAGAACAGTGGTTTCCTAAACCGTAGATCGAGGTTCGATTCCTCGTGGGGGCGCCATTCTGAATAAGTTTCTTAGAAACTGTTATTTTCCTTATTTTGATTTCATTCAAAAAGCGTTGCAATGAGAGTCATGTTAAGATTTAGAAATTAAAAATTTAATTGAACTCTTCAATAATTATTCCCAAGAAGAGTAATTATTAATTTTTTGGTAGTAAAAAGGGTTTCAAATTGTAGAGAAATCATTTGATTTCAGCTAATAAAATTAAAGCCTATTGATAGGAAATAGTTTATTCTTTATATTACTATTTGATGGCAAATTTTTTGGACATAATTTCGGCGATTTCTCCCCCTTTGTTTATTCTTTTAATTGGCGGGTTGTGTCGGAGGGGGGGATGGTTACGAGTCGAGGCAGATGCATCTTTAAGTGTTTTGACGGTAAGGGTACTGTATCCGTGTTTCTTTTTTTATCATTTGGTGGGTAATCAGGATACGCTTTCATTTTCGCATTTTTTTGTTGTTACCTCCGCTGGGTTTATTTGTATTTGCTTAGGTTTTGGATGTTCCTTCTTCGTTGCAAAATTGATGGGAGTGAAGGCAACAGCCATTTCATCATTCACGTTTTGTTCAGGAATTTTTAATTATGGTTTCTTTGCTTTTCCAGTTGCCGCATCAATTTTTGGCGAGGAAATTATTGCCAAGATCATCCTTTTTAATCTTGGGGTAGAAACAGCAATTTGGACGGCAGGAATCTGGGTGCTTGCTTCGAATCAATTTAAATTCATTCGTTTATTGAATCCACCAATCATTTCAATTATTTTGGCAGTGTCTGTAAGGGAGATAGGGGGACAGCAAATGATACCGTCTTTCTTATGGGAAATTATTACCTTACTTGGTTCTTGTGCGATTCCAATAGGTTTACTCTTAATAGGAGGCAATTTTTCAGATTTGATAAAAAACTTTAAACTCTCAACTGGATTACGAGTCGAGTCTTCAGCAATACTTGTCAGGTTATTAATCTTCCCGCTACTTATTTTTTGTTATGCCCTTAAAGGTCCAATACCTATCGGAATGGAGTGGTTCAGAGATATCTTGATAGTCCAATCTGCTATGCCCGCCGGGATATTTGCAATTGTCATTGTTAAGAATTACTCGGGTGACACAACCACGGCAATGAGAGCAATTCTTGCTACAATGGTTGGGTGTTTAATTACTACACCTATTTGGCTTTATCTGGGCTTACGGTTCATGAAATAGAACCTTAACTAGTTACAATTAAGTACTCGCGTTTTCGTACTTCGATTTGGCGTCTAATGTCTCGAAAATATTTGTTAGGGCCAACCTTAGCTTGTTATATTCTTCGGCGTAAATAACTGAGATCAAGTAATTTTTAAATTCTTTTCGGTCACGAATGATCTTGAGATCCAACTCTTCCATTTCCTGAGCAAATTTAATGTGCATTTTGTCGATTTCAGAATCGAACTTCTTATGCTCCTTATCAATATGTTGTTTAGCCCGTGAAACTGCACCAATCAAGTTTTGACTGTTCCTACAGTCCTTAGATGTAAAGTCGTGAAAAGAGATTAAGCCAGAGGCGAGTGCTGCACTGAATGCAGTGAGTTCTAACTCTCCTTTTTGACTTTCTTTGGTTGCCCAACCTTCGATTGCTTTTAGCAAACGGGAAATCGAGGCTTTTGCTTCGTCAGAGTCTGAAATGTGTAAGGAATCTTCGTCCATTATAAAAGGTTTGTAGGGGTTTATCTAATAGTATCATATACAATGATAGCATAAAAAGCTAGTTGTCAAATGATTTTGCTGATTATCTTTTAATCTTTTCGTAGGCAACTAAGTCATTTTTTACGTTATTACTTAATAAAAATAAACCTAGAATATTTGGAAAAGCCATTCCTAATATCATTAAATCACTAAAATCTAAAATGTTGGTAGCGGTAATGATCGATCCTAAAAATGTAAATAGTAAGAATATCGTTTTATAAATAAAGGAGGATTTATCCCCGAATAGCCAAACCCAGCACCTCTCACCATAATAAGACCATGATATCATTGTGGAGAACGCAAAGAGAAAAACGGCAATTGATAACAAGTATGGAAACCATGAAATTACGCTTCCCATTGCGGCAGATGTAAGTGCACCCCCTTGATTATTTGCAATGAAACTTTGGTTTGAAGGATCTAAGTAGGAACCGGTAACAATTATAACGAGTGCAGTCATCGTACAGACAATAATCGTGTCAATAAAAGGTTCGAGCAACGCCACAATTCCTTCTTCTACTGGGTGGGAGACTTTTGCAGCAGAATGAGCAATTGCGGCTGAGCCAATCCCTGCTTCATTTGAGAAAACAGCTCTTTTTACTCCTATAATTAATACGCCAAGAAAACCTCCAAATGCCGCGCTTGGATTCATCGCTTCTTGAAAAATTAAGCTTATAGCACTTGGGATTTGGTCTGATAAAATGAATAAAATGTAGGTACAAGCAATAAGGTAAATACCGCACATAAAAGGAACGATGTATGATGCCACTTTTGCAATACTTCGAATACCTCCCAAAATTACAAGCCCTACTAGAATACATAAGGTTAGTCCGTACACCCATGGATAGACAGATAGAAAAGGAAAGACCGTTTTGATTAGATCTAAGGATTGTACCACTTGAAAGGCATTTCCTCCACCAAACGATCCTCCAATACATAGCAGGCAGAATAGACCCGCCAGTAAACCACCTAAGTGTTTAAGTTTAAGTTCTTTTAATCCTTCTGATAAATAATGCATTGCCCCGCCCATTATTCTTCCGTCTTTTCTTATTTTTCGGTACTTTTGACCCAGTACACATTCGGTAAACTTGGAAGACATTCCAAGAAAACCAACCAGGATCATCCAGAATGTTGCACCGGGTCCACCCGTGCCAATCGCAATGGCGACTCCAGCAATATTTCCCAGTCCAACAGTTGCGGAAAGGGCAGTGGTGAGCGCTTGAAAGTGAGTAACTTCACCTTTACTATTTTGAGTATCGTACTTTCCCCTTACTAAATCAATTGCATGTTTGAAAAAGCGAATATTTACAAATCCCATTTTGAAGGTGAAAAAAATTGCTCCCCCTAGTAACCATGCGACGATGAGAGGCATTTGAAGACCAGGGATCGGCCAAAATAAAAATGAAGCAAGAGGAGCTACAATAAATTCTCCAAAAAACTGATCTATGTTATCCTGCCAACTTGCCGAACTGATTGTCTCTTTTGCATGAGAACTCTGGACAGTTAAGAAATATATCAATGGAAGAAAGAACGACTTTAGGAATTTCATTATTAATTACATATCAAAGAAAATCTTTACAGTAGACAATTCGAATTTAACAGTGAATTGCTTTTGACGCGGTTGGCTGTGTTCAACATCCTAGTCATAACTAAATAAAATTGAAAATTATTGAAAAATACTTGATTTGCGAATGGTTAAAGTGGTTCGGACTTTGCTTCCTCGTACTTTATTCTTTGCTCTTTCTACAATTACTAACGGACCAGGACGAGTTTTTAGAAATTGAATCTTTTCGCACATTCTTGGTTTTATTTACCCGCTTTGCACTCAGTTATTTATCGTGGCTCTTTCCGATTGGCTGTTTTGTAGCGACCTTATTTACTTTTTCGTTTTTGGCTAAAAATCGTGAGTTATTAGCATTAGATACTTCTGGTTGTTCTCCTTTCTTTATTGCCCGCCCGATTATCGGAGTAGCAATAATAATTTCCTTTTTATCTTGGTATAGTCAAGATACAGAAAAGTTAGAACAGTGGTTTAAAAATTCTATTGGTGGGGACGAGCCAACAAAGAATACAATAGTCTCCTCTTTCAAAATGAGATTACAATCCGTCCACCGCACTTGGTATTTCCAAAGTTTTGACCTTCTTCATGGCACTGCAAAACAAATTCATTTGTATTGCTACGATGAAAATGGAAGCGAGCTTTATCGAATTCGGTCTGAGTCAGCAAGACTGAGTAATAAAGGTTGGCATTTTAAGGATGGGGTGTTTTTAGGATTTTCTTCTTCAGGTGGAATCCCTGTGGTTAAAAATAACCGTATTTCTTGGGATCCATCTGTGAATTCTTTTGATGAAATTTTAAATTTCAGGACTAGTAGTCCAAGGTATAATAAAAGGTTTACAGAGCTCCACTTGCCAGAGGTTTTTGATGACCCTACTCCCTTTGCTTTATTACAAGCAAAGCCCCAGGATTTAAGTTTTGAAAAACTAAGCGAATTAATAGACAACTTTCCTAATCAAAATTCATCCAAACTTAATCCGTACCGATTAAGGAGAACACAACTTCTTTGGAATGTACCGGGTTGCTTTTTGGCGGTGATGTGTGCATTAGCTCTATCACTACGAAATGAGCAGAGGTCAGTTGGTTTTATAACCGGACTGTCTTTGTTCTATATTCTTGTGTTTTATATTATTCGTTCTTTATGCGATGCATTGGGAGAGAAAGGTATTATATCAGATTGGGTGGCAACCGGAATTCCTTTTGTTCTCGTTTTTGTAATTTCTGTAAAAATGATTTGGAAAAATAGATAGTTCCGACGACCGTAATTTAATCCACTTCTCGAAGTTGAATGCTTTCTACTATTTTACCACTAGCAAGAACATTAGTAACTGTCACGAGTTGGTCCCCAATTTCGACCCAGCTTTCCTCCTTTAATTTCTCGATTGCATTTTGAATCGTTAGTTCGGGGTCATCAGAAAAATCCATCATAAAGGGTTCAATTCCCCAAATTAAACGCAAACGTCGGTGTAGGCCATCGACATCAGTAAAGGCAAATAGAGGGGCACCATTGGGACGCAGTGCCCCCAATTTTGCGGCAAGGTCTCCACTTCGAGTGAAAACGAGAACGGCGGAATTTTTCATTTTCATCGCCAACATAGCAGCGGATCGAAGCATCTTCGCTTTCGGTCGGAATAAGCGCAGTTCATCGGTTAAACCCGGTACCAGGACAGACTCCGTTTTTGAGGCAATTCGGTTTAGGATATCTAGGCATTCAAGTGGTTGCTTGCCGGTGGTAGTTTCTCCACTTAACATTAAACAGTCTGCCCCCTCATTTACAGCGTTTGCGACATCGCTAATTTCTGCTCTTGTAGGAACGGGGGATTCAATCATCGATTCGAGCAGATGGGTCGCAACAATAACGGGCGTTCCATTCGTCAAGCAGGCTCCAACTGTTTTTCTCTGAATAATGGGAAGATCCTCAAAAGGGCATTCAATTCCTAAGTCACCTCGTGCAATCATAATCGCATCTGATGCAGTAATAATTTCATCAATATTAGAAACGCCTTTTTGATCTTCTAATTTTGCAATAATGTGGGCGTCCGAACCATTATCTTGAAGGAAACGCCTAAATAAATCAATGGCATCGGCATCACGTGTAAACGAGAGTGCGAAAAAATCGTGTTTACATTCAATTCCCACTTTCGAATCTCTTTTGTCCTTTTCGGTGAGCGAGGGCAGTCCAGTTTCGATTCCGGGTAGGTTGACATGTCTACGGCTCTTTAGGATGGAATCCTGAAGTACTTTACATCTGATTCGCTTCGCGGAAGATTCGATCACTAATAAAGGAATTAGGCCATTATCTATTAAGACAGTATCCCCAGATTTTATATGATCAGCAAGTTTGTCATAATTTACTTCAATTTGCCAAACCCCCTCGTATTGTGGAGGGTCAGGTTGAGCTACGAACACTATATCTAGCAGATCATCTTTTTTTAATTCCACTTCCTTGTGAAGGTAGCCGGTACGAATTTCAGGTCCCTTTACGTCCATCATAATTGCGGGCTCACGATTCAACCTGACTCCCACAGAACGTATTCTAGAAGATATCATACGTACCCAATCATGGTCTGCATGGGCCATGTTTAACCGGCAGACATCCACCCCTTTTAGAATCAGTTTTTCCAGCATCTCTTCGCTCTCTGTTGCCGGTCCAATCGTTGCAATCACTTTTGTTTGTCTATCTAATTTTTTCATATTGGAATTGTTTTTGCCGAACTTGGATCGACTACAAATGTGGAAAACCTAGAGCCTTGTCCCCTTAAGCCAGCAAATTTATCCTGAACTTTTTTGATGTCGTTACAATCTTTACTCAAGTGCATAAGGAAAACTTTCTCCCAGCATGATCCTTCGATAGACTCAAGCATTTCAAATGTGTTATCATTGGAAAGATGGCCATGCCTGCCCCTGATTCTTTGTTTAAGACTCCAAGGACGTTTTTGATCATCCTCAAGCATTTTGGAGCAATGATTTGCTTCCACCACTAATATTTTGGCTTGTCGTATTCTTTCTTTGACCAAGGTGGGCACATAGCCCAGATCGGTCACCCATGCGAGACTTGAATGTGGATTAAATAGGTCATCTTTTCCCCATTCAAAATAGAAGCCAACTGGATCATACGCGTCATGGGGGACACTAAATGGATGAATTTTGAATGGACCAAAGCTGAATTGCTTACCAGTCTCAAATACTTTCCAATTGGGCCTTTTTTGTAACTTGGGCTGAATTGCTTGAATAGTATCCTGATTTGCAAAAAAAGGCAGTCTTCCAAACTTTGATAATCCACGAACGCCAGCGGAGTGGTCATTATGTTCGTGTGTAAGAAAGACTGCATCTAACGCTTCTGCTGAAAGGCCTTCTTCATTTAAAAGTAATTCTAATTTTTTACCCGACATGCCCGCATCTATTAAGACTGACGCGCCCGCTGCTTGTAATAAAGCAGCATTGCCAGAACTGCTTGAACCTAAAATCTTGAAATTTACATCCACTATATGTTCGAATAAGGTTAACTATCTACAATTAGCCAACAATAAACTTAAATTATTTTTATGAACTACAAGAATGACAGAAAAATTTGATGTTGTTGATTTAAATGATCGTCCAATAAGACAATTAGCAAGAGGGCTGGTTCATCGTGATAACCTGTTTCATCGAGCCATACATGTACTGGTAAATGCGAACTCACTGAATTGGATTTTACAACAGAGATCGGGTAATAAGGATGTGGATCCATTCCTATGGACAAGCAGCTGCTCGGGTCATGTTGATGCCGGTGAAGACTATTTGAGTGCTGCTGTTCGGGAATGCGAGGAGGAGTTAGGAATCGTAGCAGATCGTAAATTATTTATTGAAGTGTTCCGGGCCAGTCCATGCCTGGAAACTGGTAATGAATTTGTTCGAGTTTATCTTTTAAAATATGAAAAAGAGATTCGATTTAATCGGAATGAAATTCTCCAAATAATTGAATATCCTACTCAGGAGATTGAAGAATTAATTAGAACACGACCAGAGACTGTGTCAGGATCGTTTTTGCACTTATTCCCCTATGTTAAGAAGGGAATTGAATTAAATAAAAGTAGTTTGCCCTGAATTTGGATCTTGGATTTCGGATAACCCGGTAATGTTCCAACCTTTTGAGGTAAGCATTCGACCTTGAGATGTGCGTTTGAGATAGCCCTCTTGGATTAAAAAAGGTTCGTGTACCTCTTCAAGAGTATGCTCTTCTTCCCCTACGGCAACTGCTACAGTTCCTAATCCTACCGGGCCACCTTTATAGTTTTCTGCGATAATGCGAAGAATTCGTTTATCCATTTCGTCTAATCCCCGGCTATCTATTTCAAGTAATTCAAGTGCTTCATTGGCAATTTCTCTCGAAATTTTACCATCGGCTCTTTGCTGTGCAAAATCTCGGGCAAAGTGAATTAGATTATTGGCGATCCTGGGAGTGCCTCTTGCCCGCCCGGCTATTTCATCGGCACCTGCTTGATTGATTTCACAATCCAGCAAATTACAACTTCTCAGTACGATTTTAGTCAAATCATCTCGATTATAATAATCCAGTCGTGTCTGAAGGGTAAATCTACTTCTCATCGGAGATGTCAGCAATCCCACTCGAGTAGTAGCACCGACAAGGGTAAACCTGGGGATATCAAGACGAACACTTCGAGCATTAGGCCCTTGGTCTATCATTATGTCTATTCGGTAGTCTTCCATAGCAGAATAAAGGTATTCTTCCACAGTTTTAGGAATCCTATGAATTTCATCAATAAAGAGAAGGTCTCCTTCTTGCAGATTGGTCAGTAAGCCTGCCAAGTCACCTGGCTTATCAATAACAGGGCCGGAGGTAACTCGAACCTCCCGATTCATTTCTCGCCCGATAATATGCGCCAGAGTCGTTTTCCCTAATCCCGGAGGACCGCACAACAGAATATGCTTTAGGGGTTCTTCGCGAGTACATGCTGCCCCCACCATAACCTCTAGGCGCTCCAATGTTTTCTTTTGCCCAGTGAAGTCAGCAAATGAGGGGGGGCGTAAAGCAGCATCTATCTCATTGGATGGCGGTATAGATTGGTCCATAAAATCTTTCCCTTTTATTTGTTCTTCATTCATTCGATTAAGATTTATTAGAAAGTAGAGAAGGACTTTGGAAGTTTTGATTCAGGAATTCTTTCCACGATACCCCCCAGAGCTTGGAGTTTTTTTTCAAAGGCATCATACCCTCGATCGAGATGATAAATTCTTTGCACCCAAGTTTCTCCTTCTGCGGCGAGTCCTGCCAAAATTAACGCTGCGCTTGCCCTTAAGTCGGAAGCCATTACTGGAGCTCCTGTTAGCTTGCTTTTACCTTTTACTACTGAGCTCGATCCCTCCATCGCAATATCTGCCCCCATTCTCATAAGTTCAGGGACATGCATGAATCGACTTGGGTAGACTCGTTCGGTAAGGATACTAATTCCTTTCGCTTTACAAGCCAGAGCACAGGACTGAGCCTGTAAATCAGTGGGGAATCCAGGGTAGGGCAGGGTAATAATTTCGAGAGAATTAAGTTCACTCTCATTTAATCCAACCCTCATTTGATTAGAGGAAAAGGCTTCGATCATTACTCCACTTTCCTGCATTACATTAATGAAGCTTCCCAGGTGTTCAGCTCTTGCATTGTTAAGAATAATTTCACCTTCAGTAATTGCAGCCGCGATTGCATAGGTTGCTGCTTCAATCCTATCTGGCATTACCTCATGAGTACAGCCATTCAATTTTGATACACCTTCAATTTCTAGAATATGCGACCCGGTTCCGTTAATTTTGGCACCCATCTTAATTAGCATTTTACACAAATCGATGATCTCTGGTTCACAAGCTGAACTCTCAATTTTGGTAATACCTGGAGCTAATACAGCTGCCATAATGGCATTAGTGGTACCGGTGACTGTACTACCATGTCTACCTCCTAGAAAAATTTTGCTCCCTTTTAAGTTTTGTCCGTTTACTTTTACAATCCCTTTTTCCAGTTCAATTGTAGCGCCTAGACATTCCAAAGCTTTGATATGTAGATCGATAGGTCTTTGCCCAATAACACAACCCCCAGGCATAGGAATTTCTGCCATTCTTAATCGACCGACCAAGGGACCGAGCAAGCAAATAGAGGCCCGCATCTTTCTGACTAACTCATAGGGCGCTCTATGTGCAATATTTCTAGGATTAATTTTCCATGTCGTCCGATCTATGCGTTCCACCTGTGCACCAAGCTCAGAAAGAATTTCGGCCATAAATTGAACATCACTTAAATCAGGGACATTTTTTAAAGTACTCGTCTCTGGACTAAGTAAAGTCGCAGCAAACTCTGGCAAAGCAGCATTTTTTGACCCGCTTATATTAACTGTCCCTTTGAGTGGTGGACCTCCACAAATTCTAAAAACTTCCACTTCTTAAATAAAGTGAAGGAGTGCAATTAATTGCTCAAGCATTAACCCCCAAAAAGTTTAGAAATAAAGCCACCGAGCCCCGATTTTTTTGGAACTTTTTCATCCTTCTTATTTAATTTCGGTTCATTTCTGGTGTCGTTCCTTTTACTTTCGGAATGATTCTTATTTTTTCGTCTTCTAGGTTTCCTATTTTGAGGGTCAGAGGGATTTCTCTCATGGTTTCCTTTCCTGGCCCTGTCTTCTTTACTAGGGCGACTTTTTTCTTTGTTTTCAGAGTTTCCCTCTTGCCTTCTTGAATCTCGATTGGGATTTCTAGGTCTTTGTGGGCGGTTACGCCCTTCACGATTTTCATTAGAACCTTGATAATCTGATCTTCCTTTTCTTTGACCTTGGTTTCCACGCTCACGGATTGGCGGAGGTTTTGCATTTGAAAGGTCGTCTTGGAGCTTCTTCGAGCTTGCAGTTATTTCACCAAAAGGTTCTTTACTTTTTTGGCTTTGGGAAGAAGTTTCCAAAGGTTTCTCAGAGGAGCGGTACCATCTTGAACGAAGTCTTGATTTCATAAATATTTGGTTAAGGTAATTTAGTAAGTTGCTTCAAATAGAATTTTGAATGAGCAAGTTTTATGCATTGGAAGAGTACACTTTTTACTAGTTGATAAGTTACCCTACAATTCATTAGAAATTCGAAAAAAATTAACTTACACTAGGAAGGTAATGATGCGCCACACTAAAAAACGAAAACCACTTGCTAATTTGTTGGAGTTATCTTCTTATACGAACTCATATGGACAAACTTGAAAACATCTTCGAATTGCAAGAGCAACTAAACAGCAGGATCGGTGTAAACATGAACGAAATGAACGATGAGGATCGTGCAACATGGATCCTTAATTATGTTCGTGCGATGCAGCAAGAACTTGCCGAATTAACAGATTCTGTTCCTTGGAAGTGGTGGGCAAAATATCAGGAATTTGATAAACAAAATGCGAAAGTTGAAATAGTTGATTTATTTCATTTCCTTATTTCTTTAGCCCAAGTAATGGGAATGTCTGCTGAGGACGTGCACGAAGCATACCTGAAAAAGAATAAAGTGAATCATAACCGACAAGAATCAGGTTATTCCACCAAAGATGAAGATGATTCAAGGCATATTTAAATGCCTTGTAAAAACCTATTTGCTTAGAGAAGCAAGCAAAGCTGCACAACGAGATTTTTTTCTGGCAATCTTGTTCGCATGAACAAGGGAAGTCTTTCTTGCCTTTTCTAGTGCGGAGATAAAAGCCGAAGATGCTTCTTTCGCAACTGTTGAGTCTTTGCTTTCCATTGCTGTTAAAAACTTCTTCTCTAAGGTTTTTAATCTACTTATAACCATACGGTTTTGCAGGTAGCGTGCTCGGTTTTTACGAATATTTTTTATTGCTGACTTTGTATTGGCCATGAGAATTGAGTATTCTCTTTATTTTTCAGTTCTCGTCAATTAGAAAAAGAATTCGGGAAGCTGTAAGCCAGATTCTGTTTTTAACCGAAGTTAGGTTGTCATTCATTTATCTATCAATTTGCATTGATCCTTCTTGTGTGAAGGTGCGGTGTACCCGAAACCATAGAGCGGGCAACTCCGTTTCCTATTTCACCTTGCATCGAATTGGGTTTACATTGCCCACTTAGTTGCCTTCGTGGCGGTGAGCTCTTACCCCACCTTTTCACCCTTACCTTGCGAACAAGGCGGTTTACTTTCTGCTGCACTAGCCGTGAACTTATCTTAACATAAGCCCCCCCCGCTTTCACGGGGAATTCTGCCCTGCGATGTCCGGACTTTCCTCTATTTATACAAAAGTAAAAACAGCGAATGACCGCTTCCCGAAAATTAAATAAAAATATTTTGTGTGGAATCAAATCAGATGTTTTAGCGTTCGCAATAAACGATCCTACCACATTGATCGCAATGGGTAAGCTTTTGATCGACTAGAACGGATGAAACAATGTCATTTGAAACCCGTAAATTGCAACCGGTACATTTTTGTTCCTCCAAAGGAGCAATGTAGGGCGGTCGGGATACTACTTTTTTTGTACGATCATAGCCCTTTAATAGAATTTCTTCGGTATCAGATCTTGCATCTTCAAGCTCTGTGGCTAATTGCTCGGTTTCAATTTGTAATTCTTCCTGCCTTTTAATGAGTCCGAGTTTTTCGATTTCAAGCGACTCCACCTTTTCGGTGATTTTACTTTTTGCGATTTCTGCTGTCTCTTTGGCACCATCAATCTTTACGAGCACCTCAATTTGCATATCTTCTTTGGATGACTGTTGCTCAAGCAAATTGGTAATTTCTTTTTCTAAAGCTTGATATTCTTCATTTTTTTTAACCTCTAACTGTTTGTTCTTGTTCCGGCTAATTTGGTCAGTAATGGAATTAATTTCTTTCTCAATCG
>Ga0180120_10000899_pt1 | contig 15313 bp, 14 predicted proteins | sample CPBDNA_3_FD_129677 | JGI IMG/M metagenome (GOLD analysis project Ga0180120, IMG submission 129677) | Freshwater to marine salinity gradient microbial communities from Chesapeake Bay, USA - CPBay_Spr_31_0.2_DNA (version 2) (version 2) | ecosystem: Environmental > Aquatic > Marine > Coastal ... | reverse complement strand
TTATACGTGGCAGATAGTGGATTCGAACCACTGAAGGTATAAACCGACGGATTTACAGTCCGCTCCCATTGGCCGCTCGGGCAATCTGCCGTAATGCCCAACACACACTACATGTGCCGGTGATCGCAGGTGCAGTTGGTTGGCACGTGCCCTTCATTAGTTAGATTGAGCCAACGGAAAGGAACCCACCATGGCAGATAGTAGTTTTGACATCGTTTCAGAGGTTGACCACCAAGAGGCTGACAACGCCCTCAATCAGGCGGCTAAGGAGCTCTCTCAGCGATTCGATTTTAAGAACACGCAGACCACAATTGAGTGGAAAGGCGATACAGACGTTGAGCTAACCAGCAGCACCGAGGACCGGGTCGCTGCAGCGCTTGAAGTGTTCAAAGAAAAAATTATCAAACGCGGAATCAGCCTCAAAGCATTTACGGCAGGTGAGCCTCGGGCATCGGGCAAAGAGTACAAAGTCAATGGCTCCTTCAACAATGGAATTAGTCAAGAACATGCAAAGAAGCTCGCCAAGCTAATTCGCGACGACGGGCCCAAGGCGGTCAAGACCCAGATTCAAGGAGATGAACTGCGTGTTACGAGCAAGAATCGTGACGATTTACAAGATGTCATCGCTTTGATTAATGGTGCTGACTTTGACTTCGCGGTGCAATTTACAAACTATCGCTAGATCGAAGGTCTGCAATTGACACGATCATGTCCTCGCGATTTGTGCTTGTGAGGGCTCAGTGTACGTTTAGAACTGCTGCAGTTCATCGACACGCTTACATTCGGAAGTGCATGACGTGCATTCGTCTTGAACTACTGAGATAAACAAAGGGCTTTTCGCCTACGCGGATGCACTTTCCTTGTTCCACCTGGCGCAGCCATGATATCACTCAATCAGAAAGCTTTAGGTTATCCAATGAGCGCAGTAACAGGGGCCGAACCAGCCAGCAATTTAAAAAGCGGCTTGGGATACGGGATCCTTTGCTACGTCATGTGGGGAGCTTTTCCTCTTTACTTCAAACTATTGGAATCCGTGCCATCTTTGATTGTCGTAGCCAATCGGGTCATTTGGTCGCTTGTCTTTGTCACCTTGATTGTTGTGATTAGACGACACTGGGTTCACATTCGCACACAATTAAGCCGCCGCAGACTTGCTTGGTCCGCTCTCGCTGGTTTACTTCTCGTTTGTAACTGGACTGTTTATGTTTACGCAATCACGAACAACTACGTCGTTGATGCTTCTCTCGGGTACTTCATTAACCCTCTCGTCACAGTGATACTTGCCGTCGTCATTCTCAACGAATCTCTGTCAAAAACAAAATGGCTCTCCGTCGCTCTAGCTTTCGCAGGAGTCGTGACCATCACGTTTTCCATCGGTGCGCTTCCGTGGATCGGAGTCGCACTTGCTTTGAGCTTTGCCTCTTACGGGCTTATTCGGAAAGTGGCTAATATCGGGTCGCTTGAAGGGCTCATGTTGGAATCGGCAAGCATGTTTCCTCTTGCCATTGCTTACCTATTCGTCACTGATGGATTCTCAAAAACAACTGATATGGGCTGGGAGATAGTTGCACTTCTCGCCTTGGCAGGACCAGTCACAGTGCTTCCGCTACTGGCATTTGCCTCCGCTGCTAACCGACTGCCGCTCAGCGTGGTTGGTATGTTGCAATACATCACACCGACCATTATTTTTGTGCTCGGAATCACCCTTTATCAGGATAAATTGACCGCTGGCGAATGGCTTGGATTCATCGCAATTTGGGTGGCATTAGGAGTTTTTTCCATAAATGTTTTTCGGAATCCTAAGACCCCTCAAAAAAATGCGTCTATCGACACTGAAGCGATCAACTCGAGTGCCGACCTGTCTTAACGGCAATAACCTCCACTTCTATTAACAACCCTGGTCGGGCGAGCGACTCAACGATCACCGTCGTATCAGCTGGGTAGGGCGCCTGGAAGTACCGGGATCGAATACCGGGAATATGGACAAAATCATTGGTATTTGTGAGAAAAATTGTCACCTTTGCTACCTCGGCCATGGACGCCCCAGCGGCGCCCAGAACCTGTTGAACGTTACTCAATACCTGGTGAGCCTGCTTCAGGAAGTTTCCTTCCCCAACGATCTTGCCCTGTTCATCCATAGCCACTTGTCCAGAAACAAAAATAAGGTTGCCCACAACTGTGGCCGCCGAATAATTGTAAGGCTCAGCCCACTGATGGGCTGCTTGCACGAATTCAATTTCTGTCATTGTCCACCCTTTCACTTATTACGAGGATCTCAGAAACGCAGACAATTCTGATACGGAAGTTTCATGGCGCTGCAAAATAACATCAGTGAAGCCATTAATTCTTGACTTATCCCATCCCGCACCTTCTAGATTGCGAGACGCTTTGGCAATCACATCGCTTTTTTGTACCGGACGACCCGCTCCGCCCTTTACATCGAAAACCGCATACTCTAAAACTGTCCTGTCACGAGTCGTGATTTGAATCCGGGCTGGAAATTGTTCAGGATATCCGCTGCCTACCCAAGACTGGAAGGTCATCAGTTGGGCAAGCTTTGTGACATCTTCCCTGCTGGGTCCAGAAAACAAATCCACACCTACATCACCATCGAGAAAAACCGCAGAGAGCACATAAGGGAGACTCCAACGGGCATCATGGGATGTGCGCGGTTGAATTTTTGCGTTCCACGGCTCTGCGATAATTCCGGTGACTTCGTCTGGAACCCAACAATGTAGATTTTCTATCTCGGTCCAGTCAAGGCCTGAGTCGATGGCCTGCTGGACTGCCTCCACAAATGGGTGGATGTAGTGACAACTTGGAATTAGTTTGAATGCTGCCTCCGGCAAATACCAGTGTTCTCCCAGATCCTTCATTGAATCCAAAAGCCTCTGACCCCCGTTGTGATCTTTGGCGTATAGGGAATAGAAACCGAATTCACCACGAAAAACGTCCGATGGTCCGGTAACACCTGCTCTCGCCAAATCAGCTGCCAAAATTCCTGCATGCGCTGCCCAGCCAGGCTGGGCAGATTTCACGGTGTCCCCTTCCGCGAGGAACGCAAACGTTCCGGCAGCCTGGCTTCCCGCTATTCCAATGGCATTTGACATCACATCTGCAGGATACTTTTTTAGCAGACAGGCGACCGTGGCGGCGGCAAAGGGTCCGCCGGCAGATGTAATTTGAAAGCCATTTGCCTGTATTTTCCCGGGACTAGCCAGTCCAATTCGGATGAGGAATTCCCACCCGATGGCGTAGGCTCGAATGAGTTCTTCCACGGTTGCCTGCTCGTTTTCGGCGCAGGCTAGTGCAGCGGATGCGAGGACGCTGCTGCCGTGCATCACCGAGGCGACATGAGTGTCGTCAAACTCCAGCGAATGAATCAACGTGCCATTAATGAGCGCGGCCATTGCAGGGTTTGCTGGTTCTTCTCGACCAAAAACCGAACTCTGGCCACGACTGAAAGATTGTTGTAGTTGGGTTACTCCCGAAACTGGACCGTGTACAGCGGCGAGAACACCAACTGCCAGGGCATCGAGAAAATGCAGCCTCGCCGAATCCATAGTCGGATTTGGAATTTTTTGCAGCGCACAGATTAGTGAAGTTGCCACTCCCTGATCAGGAATATGAGAGGCCATCATGATCGGGTCCACATGGCACTAAGGAAATCTCCAAAGGCGCGTTGAGGATCAACGCGGCCTTCGACCAGATCTTGAGCCATATCCATGAACCTAGGCATGCGAGATCGAACTAAAGACTCAGCTTTTTCCATGACTTGATCTGCACTCATGGGCCGATCCGGACCACCGATGGCGCTCGAGCACTCGGCAGAGAATGTCCGCCCATCCCTTAATGTCACATTCACTCGTGCTGGCCGATCATGCGGTGGCTCTAAATTCCCCACAAAGATACTCATCCGAACCAGTTGTCTTAGTCGATCTACTTCAACGTCTGACACCCATCTGTCCGAAAATGTGTCGGCCTGAGTGCTTTTAGTGGCAAGTACCGCGGCAACAGTGTGCGGAACTGAAAACTTGGCCCCGAGAACAGTCTTGGGTGATGGGTCATCAAGGGGCATAGCCAACGGATGAGTTTGGACTTCGATTGCACTAATGTCATGGTAGTTAACCTCCGCGAGTGGCCCAGCCACCAACTGCGCGACAGCCTCCACGGCACTGTGTACATATTGACAGCACGCATATGATTTATGGTACCCGTCAAGGATCGCCCAACGATCCCACTGGTTTTCTAATTCGGACTCATCAAGTTGATAGCCCAGCACTCCACTCAAAACATCCACGGCGGAATTTACACTGCCATGGATACCTGCCATAGCGAGCTCAACCGCATGAAAGCCGCTCACTGCGCCCTGACCCGCCCAAGCATTACGTACCAGCTTGCCCTCCGTTGCATGAGAAAAAGGACCTAGAGCGCCAAGGGTCGATGCAATGCTCGTGGACACCTCTACAACAGATCCTCGAGATTCTCGCACCGTGGCTACTCCTGCCGCCGCACCCATTGCTGCAATGCTTGCATGAGGATGCAGCGCCAAAGGTCGTGGCGCGGGAAACAGGCGGGCGTAGGCACTTACCACTTCATATCCGCAGACCAAGCCCCGATAAACGTCATTGAGGGGACCCCCCACAGCCTGCACCTCAGCCATGACAGCGGGAAGTGTGTACAAACCTCCATGGCAGGGGACCGGTCGGTAGCCCTCGTCAAGTTCGTGCCAGTTCGCTGCTACCGCATTGACAAACGCGGCCCAAGATCGTCCACTTTTAGTTCCATTCACGTGCGAGCATTCCGCCCCGGGGCTTACACGAGGACTGCTGGCTGAAAGAGCCATTAATTCAGGTTCATCGATTGCTGCCACCATGGCAGCGAGATCATCGATTAGCACCAGTGCGGCTTTTTTTCGAGTGCTTTCATCGACTGATGCTTCCGGATCTTTTAAAGAGTCCACGCGTTGGTACAGGCCCAACTGCCATGTATCCCAGGGGTTCACGAGCACATCACGATTCTTGACTAGCCGCTAATCCAGCCAAACGACCAAGCCCTAGGGCCGAAAGCAGGCCATTTCCGGATGAATAACCCCTCCCACCTCGTAACCCGCTTATTCCTGCGGCAACTCCACCGATTGCATAGAGACCGGGTACCGGCTTCGCTTGCCGCGTGATAACCCGGCCATCAAGATCAACGGCGAGTCCCCCTTGAGTATGGAACACTCCCGGCGTTACTCGCGACGCGACAAAAGGAGCTTCCAACGGTGCCATCGAAAAATCAGTTCTATTAAACACATCCGGTGAAACTTGCCTCGCTGCAGCGTTGTAAGAATCGATTGTCAGGGAAAGTTCCTGAAGCTCAATTGCGAAGTGGTCGCAGAGCTGAGCGAGATCCTGGTATTCGCGTGCGCCACCAATCTGCACAAGGTCAGCAAACTCTTCTTCCTTCATCGCAACTTCTCTGATTCTCGAGTCGTAAAGTACGAAATACGGTGGCGTTCCCGTGAGAAGATCTGCAACGAAACCTGAATATCCAATAGTTTCATTGCCCATTCGTTTCCCCGTCTGGTCGACAAGAATTGCGCCCTTTTCAACTGTGGTCCAGGAAAGTATCGAACCGTGGGGATAAGCGACAGCCGCGTACCCCTGATACGCATGCTGGTTGGCTAGATAGCCACCGAGTTCGATACCCCACTCCAGCGCTTCACCGGTTGAGCCATGAGCACCAAAATACTCAATTAAATCTATTTCCGGCAACCATTTTGCGATGAGGTCAGAACTCGCCGCGAATCCATTTGCAGCCAAAATTACCGCATTCGCCCGAATTACGTATCGTTCGACCCGATCCCCTTCCACCACAACGCCGATGACCTTGTCGCCCTCGATCAAGAGTTCAACTACCGGATTACCTGTTAAAACATCGATTTTTGATTTCTTGCAAGCCCGCATCAGATCATCTGTGAGATCGATCCCCCGACGCGACAACGGTGCATGCAATCGATTCACCGAGTGGCCGACATGCTTGTAGTCGGTGATGAGAGCGAGCTGCACTCCGTGTTGATCCACCAACCAGTCAACAAGTTCAGCCGAAGTCTCAGACAACCTATGCGTGAGGTTCTCTGCCTCATGCGGTCCGCTTTGGGCAATCAAATCTGCAGCCATTCGGGCCGCCGAATCAGCTATTCCAGATTCGATTTGCAATCGGGAACCTGCTGCCGGAATGGATCCCGTTGATAAGGCTGAATTCCCACCCGGTCGATCTAATTTTTCTAAGACTATTACCGACCGATCGTTATCAGCGACCGCTAGCGCGGCTGCGAGCCCACCGCCGCCGGCGCCAACTACAACTACATCGACGTCAATCTCGTTTTCCTCGGAGGTTATCCCCATATGGCTCACTCTCGCTATCTGACGCCGCAATTCACGTCATCTTTTTGACTTATAAAACCCACATCTGACGTTGCTAAACGGGGACCTTTGCCATGAGTCCACCATCAACAAGCAACGAGGCCCCTGTGATGAAACTGGAATCCGACGATGCAAAAAACGCCACCGCTCCAGCCACATCCTCTGGTGTACCAAGACGGTTTAATGGAGCCGCAGACCCTGCTCCTCGCGCAGCATCATCAGGACTCGCCTGCCCATCGAAATAACCCTGAAGGTTAGGCGTCAAAATAAATCCGGGACACACAGCATTTACGCGGATTCCGAATTTGGCGCCATCCAACGCCATAGCCTTGGTCAAGGCCAAGACTGCTCCCTTGGATGCCACATAAGCCGCGTCGCCTGGGAATGCGCTAAAAGAAGCTGTCGACGCAATCATGACAATCGATCCCCCTGCACCTTCCATTTCTGGCCAGAGGTGCTTATTTAAGTAGTAAATACTTTTAACATTTGAATCGAATTGCTGGTCCCACTGCGCTTCAGTCAGTTCATGCAATGCACCAAGCACGGTTTCCCCCGCCGCATGGACAACGATGTCTGGCTTTCCATATTTAGTAATGACCTGCGGCATAAGCTCGTCAATCGCCTGCCGATTGGTCACATCTAATTCAACAATGTGGCCCCTACCGTCGCATAGACTCGCCGCCTCTGAGAGCCGAGCGGTGTTACGGCCAATTAAAATGGCCGTAGCCCCATCTGAAGCTATCCGCTGAGCTGCAGCTAAACCTATCCCCGAACTTGCTCCCGTAATATACGCGACCTGATTCTCTAGACGCATCTCTCGCCTTCCTTTCTCGAACTCTTTATGACCTACGTTTTTCCTGTCTACATGGGCAATGCGGGTTCGCCAGCAGTCCATCCACCATCAACCGGCAGAACAACTCCGGTCACTGCAGATGCTTTGGGACTGGCCAAGAATTCCACGGTGTGAGCCATCTCAATTGGCTGAAAAATTCGGCCGAGAGGGACTCTCCGAGAAACTGCTGCGTCAAGCTCAGGAGTCATTTGACCCATGGCCATAGGCGTGGCGGTAAAGCCAGGGCAAATGGCATTAACGCGGATTCCGTCGGGCGCCCAGTCAATCGCCATTGCTCGCGTCAAAGAAGTGACGGCGCCCTTCGATGCCGAATAGGCCGTCTGTGAGGGCAACGACACCAGCGCTGCTTGACTCGCTATGTTCACGATTGCAGGGCTATCGGATTTGCAGAGAAGCGAATAGAGGGCTTTGGATGTGTGAACCACACCCATGACGTTAACCGCAAAATTCTTGGTGTAGTCACCGTTATCAACGTCCTGAGCAGGAAGATTGGGTGTGATCACGCCTGCACAATTGACTAGTACATCGAGTTTACCAAATTGGCTTCCCACTCTCCCTGCGGCTAAATGAACGGCTTCCCATTGAGAAACATCAACTGGCTCACAGTTATTTAGGCCTGACAAATCCCAGCCAATCACCGTCGCCCCCGCAGACCGAAAAACATCCGCACATGCTTCGCCAATTCCCGAAGCAGCCCCAGTAATGACTATTACTCGATCCTTAAATTCACTCATTCTCTTGCTCCATTCGCGGTCACTGTCATTGAGTTATTTACTCGTTGCTGCTGGGTAGTCAATCAGGCCTTTTTCTTCCCCAACGTAAAAAGTTTCCTCGTTCCAAGGTGAAAGCGGGATGCCCGACTTCCATCGTGCAACCAAATCAGGATTCGAAATAAAATTTCGTCCTACGCTAATCAGATCTGCTTCATCAGACTCCACAAGGGCATTAAGGTCCATTAGTTCCGACGGCCCCATGTACCCCGTATTCATCATAAATCCCGTTCCCCAGCCTTCATGCAGTTTCACATGCAGCGGTGTTGAGCGTCTTCTGAGAACATGAAGGTACGAGATTCCGATTGGCCGTAATTCTTTGACCAGGAGTAGGTACGTCTCATCATCGTCAAGTTTTTGCATGTCGTTGAATTGTCCACCGGGCGAAAGTCTTAATCCGATTTTTTCGGGCCCAATTCTACGCGCCATTTCAGTAATGAGATCCACGACGAACTTGGCCCGCCCGGCTGCGGAACCGCCGTATTCGTCGGTTCGCAGATTTGTCCCATACGAGAGAAACTGATGTAGCAGGTATCCATTTGCACCATGTACTTCTACTCCGTCGAGCCCTGCCGCGACTGCCCTTTCAGCGGCAGATGCGAAGTCATCAATTATTTCCTGAATTTGCTCTCTCGACGCTGCCAAAGGAACTTCTGCTGGTACTTCATTACCCTCAGCATCGCTAACATTCATTTGAGCAGGGATGGCGCTTGGCGCAAGCAAGGACCACTCTTTTGGAAAAAAAGAAGTGTGGCCGATTCGCCCTGTGTGCATGAGTTGGCAGTAAATAAGCCCACCATCTTCGTGCACCTGGTCAGCAATCCTTGTCCACACAGACTGCTGATCGTCGGTGTGCATTCCGGGGGTCCCCTTGTAGCCCTTCCCTCCCGCACTCGGCTGCGTGGCCTCACTAATAATGAGGCCTGCACCCGCACGCTGTCGATAATACTCTGCTGCGTAGTCGGGCAAGACGCCACTTATATCGGCGCGGTTACGAGTCATTGGCGCCATCACGACGCGATTCTTTAGGGTTTTACTCCCCAACATATATTCTTCGAATATTTTCATTTAGGTCAACTTTCTCAATGCAATTATCACCATAATCGATCACGGAAACATTAGCGACAAAGTATTAGAAAGCGAGGCCTCGAGATGGCTTCGCATCGAAATTCTTGCACCCCGGATGTCGCGCTCAGATAGACAACGGATTAATTCGTCATGCTCATCGATAGCCCGTCGAGCTCGGTCAGATGCGGCCCCAGACCGAGACCGGACCAATCGTAACTCAAGATTGACTTGGCCCAGCATAGTTATGAGGCGTTGATTACCCGAAGCTTTGACAATTAGTCCGTGCAAATCAATTATTTCTGGGAAGGCGTGATCATCCTCATTTGCTACGGCAGAAATAGTCTCCTTCTGCATGTCCAGTATTTCAGCAATTTGGGGTTTCGTCGCTGACCGAGCTACCAACCCGGCTGCTTCCACTTCAAGAGCTATCCGAACCGTGAAAAGCTCAATGAGCTCTTCACGGTTCAGGCTTTTGACAAATGCCCCTCGATGAACCTCGATTACCACAAGACCATCGCGCGAAAGTCTCTGCAAAGCCTCCCGAACAGGCCCCCTGCTTACATCAAAAGCGGCAGCAATTTCCACCTCGTTAAGCCGGCTTCCCGCAACGTATTCGCCCTTCACGATCTGCCGCCGTAATTGCTCTTCTACCCGATGAGCCAAAGTCGTGCTTCGATCAATTTTGACGCCAGGCATGATTGAATCAGGCATCTAGATTTACGCATACGGTTTTTACTTGTGTGTAATCGTTAAAGACCTCATGCCCCATCTCTCTTCCCCAACCAGATTCCTTATAGCCGCCAAATGGCATCGCTGGATCGAAAACCTGATAGCAATTGACCCATACGCTGCCTGCTTGAAATTGCGCTGCGACTTTATGAGCCGTAGATATATTTTTGGTCCAGATACCGCCGGCCAGACCATAAGCCGACTTATTCGCAGCCTTCATAACTTCTTCTGTGTCTGTGAATTTTAGGGCGACTACTACCGGCCCAAAGATTTCCTCTTGGACTATTTTCTGATCTTCTCGCGCATCGGCAAAGACGGTGGGAGCCACGTAGTAGCCCTGTGTGTCAATCTGGGTTCCACCAGTCACTGTTCGCGCACCCTCACTAATTCCACTTTTTAGGTATCCTGCAACTCGATCTAGGTGTTGTACTGAGGCCAGCGGGCCAATTTCGCTTGTTGGATCGAATCCATCACCCACCTTTATGTTTTTCGCGACTTCAGCAATACCTGCCACTACTTCGTCGTATACATTTTCGTGCACATAAAGCCGGGACCCAGCTGCACAAGCTTGTCCAGCGTTGAAGAATATGCCATTTGCAGAGCCGCCAATCGCAGCTTCAATGTCCGCATCTGGAAAAATGATATTTGCGCTTTTCCCACCCAGTTCCAAAGAGAGCCGCTTCAGGTTCCCTTTAGATGCGTCGACTATTCTCCGGCCTGTTGTGGTGGATCCCGTGAACGAAATTTTATCGATACCCATGTGTTCGGTCATAGTTTGGCCTGTTCTACCGCCGTACCCGGGAATCACATTGAGCACGCCTGCCGGAATTCCAGCCTCCAGAGCTAACTCACCTAACATAAGTGCAGTTAATGGTGTTTGCTCGGCTGGCTTAAGGATCACAGTGTTTCCCGCCGCGAGGGCAGGGGCAACCTTCCAGGCCGCAATTACCAGCGGAAAATTCCAAGGAACAATACAACCAACGACACCGATTGGCTCGCGTCTGGTGTATACGTGGAAGTCTCCTCCCGCTGAGATTGGGATGGTGTTCCCTTCTATTTTCGTGGCCCAACCTGACATGTAATGAAACATGCGAGCAGCTGATGGGACGGAGCCATGGCGGGCAATCGAAAAAGGTTGTCCCTGATCTAGCGTCTCGACCCGGCCAATCTCATCGGCATGCTCTAAAAGTAAGTCTCCCAATCGCCACAATGCAGCCGATCGATCCAAAGGAGTCATGTTGCGCCACGGCCCTTCTTCAAATGCCTTCCGTGAAGACTCAACAGCTTTATTCACGTCCTCCGGGCCAGCCTCTGAGACACGGGTGAATACCTGACCCGTTGATGGATTGTAAACGTCAAATTCCGCCCCATCGGCAGCATCCACCCATTCCCCATGAATGAGCAAGCGTGTTCGGTCAATGGCTTTAGTTGGATCTGGTGTGTGGTTTGCAGTTGTTGTCATTTTTTTCTCCTTTGGGTAATGTGTTGGAAAATCAGTGCTCGTGGATCAAGACGCCACGAATGTTCTTGCCGGAGTGCATGTCGGCGTACGCCTCATTGACTTGTTCGATCGAGTAAGTGTTGGTGATCAACTCGTCCAGTTTGATCCGGCCCTCCTTGTACATCTGGAGAAGTCGAGGGATATCAATGATGGGATTGCACAGCCCGTAGAGCACTCCTTGGATTCGTTTTGAGAAGTTGGTAAAGTCCTGCGGACTTATAGCTATCGACTTCTCATACGAACCCACCGCTGCCAGCACACATGTGCCTGCTTTTCCTGTTACTTCAAACGCTTCTCCCAGGAGATCACCGTCCACGCGGCCCACCGTGACGATTGCGACATCAACGCCTTGCCCATTAGTCAATTCTCCGATTCGATTTTTTGCTTCTTCGACACTGGGAAAGACCTCAGTAGCACCAAATTCAAGTGCCATCTTCCGCTTGAACTCCACCGGTTCGGCGACCAAAATGTGATCCGCGCCAGCGTGTTTAGCGCCTTGAACCGCATTCATTCCGACGCCACCTACTCCCATGACGAGTACGACATCTCCAGCTCGGACCGGTCCACCGTTCACAGCAGCCCCGTAACCAGTAGCAACACCACACGAGACAAGACAGGCCACGTCAAAACCGATATCTTTTGGCAACTGTACCGTTTGTGATTCATGGCATACCAAATAATTTGCGAATGTTCCCAGGCGAGTTACTCCGCCAATCCCTCTTCCCGAGTCCGCCAGATGGAATCGTGCGCTTCCATCCATCGCCATGCCGTGCTCCATTCCTGCACCATTATTGCAAATATAAGACATGCCGCGTGCGCAGTATCGGCAAGTTCCACACGCCGGAATGAACAGCGTTGATACGTGGTCCCCAACCTCAACGCGACTCACTTTAGAGCCAACTTTGACTACGACTCCCGCCCCTTCATGGCCGCCGACCATGGGAAGCGTGACAGGGATGTCGCCAGTGACAAAGTGATCGTCTGAATGGCACAGACCGCTCGCCATTACTTTAATAAGAACTTCAAAATCTTGGGGTTCGTCTAACTCGAGATCCTCCACCTTCCAATCCCCGCCGATCTCATGGATTACCGCCCCTCGCACCTTCATCAGAATTCTCCTTTCATCAGTATCTATAGATTTTTACACGGGTGGTGTCAGACCGCTTGCATTGCAATTCTCTTACGCTCACTTCGCGCAGCTACGATTTTAGACAGAACCACGGCAATAACGAGCGCGCCACCGTAAAAGAGGTACTGCACGTACTGGGGGAAACCCATGAGTTGCAGCCCGGTGATTCCAGTCACAAGGAAGTAGACGGCAATAAAAGTTCCCCACGGATTAAAGCGGCCAATCCGAATCGTGGTCGATCCTAGAAATGCCGCAGCGAACGCCGGTAACAAGAAGCCGGCGCCGGAGGTCGTGTCGGCGCTGCCTGTCGTTCCCACATAGACCACGCCCGCGAGGGAAGCAATGGTGGCCGAACATGTGAGCCCTAAAAGCCTAGACCTACTTACGGGTACACCATTGAGTCTCGCGACGTCCTTGTTTTGTCCGATGAAAAGTAGTCGCTGACCGAAAGCTGTGTACTCGAACAGGTACCACACCACAACACACAAAAGCGTCGCATAGTAAAAATCTACCGGTATTCCTAAAAACGGCTTCGCCAAAACCGCCTCTGACAATGCGGGATCAACCCCAGTGATCGTTCGCGTGTTAGAAATCATGTACGAGATTCCCACAATAACGGTGCCCATCCCGAGGGTGACGATAAATGGATTTATATCAAACTTCGTCACTATAAAACCGTTAAACAGACCAACAAGCACCCCGGCGCAAATAGCGACAATCGCTGCAGCCCAGACTGGCCATCCGTGATTCACATTTAGTGCCGCGACAGTCACAGCGGACATCGCCAAGACGGAGCCGATCGAAAGGTCGTAGTCTCCCGCGCGCAATGGAATAATCAAGCCAAGCGCTAAAATGAGAAGAACAGCTTGAGAGCCGAGCATGTTCGAAAGGTTGGCCAAGGTTGGAAAGGTATCGGGAATCACAAGCGCGAAGAAAATTATGAGTACAGCCCAGACACCAATGAGGGCAAATCGCTCCGGCTCTCTTGCTTTTTTCCCCAACTTACTTGACTGCACGGGATCCCCGGATTGATTCTTTGGTGTTTTATCGATGATGCTCACGTGGCTCCCTTGGAGTAGACAGTTGCGGCTAATGAATCTTTGGTTATCTCGTCTCCGACGAGCTCACCATTAAAGCGGCCATTGCTCAAGATGATGACTCGGTCGGCCATTTCAACTAACTGTTCGTAGTCAGAAGTTGCGCACAACACAGCCACACCGTCTGACACCGTGGCTCTTACCAATTTGAAAATTTCACGACGGGCCCCGATATCAACGCCTTGCGTGGGCTCGTTTAGCAGCATCACCTTGGGGTTGGTTTCGAGCCACTTCCCGATAAGTGCCTTTTGTTGATTTCCACCGCTGAGGTTGCCGAATGTGAGCTCCACGTTCGGTGGGACCACGTTGAGACGTTGACATATCGCCTGCGCCTGAACCCTGAGTTTTTGCCAGCCTATCTTCCAACCTCGCGCGTGGTCATTGACAAAGGGCAGGGATAGATTCTCAACCATCGTTAGGCCTTGTGCCGCGCCATCAGCCTTACGGTCTGACGGAATGAGTACTACCTGCCTACTCATCAACCTCGCCGGGCTTGCGTGCCGTATTTCTTCTTCGGCGACCGTCACCGTACCGGCTCGCAACGGTCGGGCTCCAAACAGCAGTTCCGGGAGTTCTTCGAATCCGGAGCCAGCAAGCCCGGTAACTCCAAGGACTTCGCCAGCGCGAAGATCAATACTGAGATCTCGAACTCTTTCCCCCGCAATTTTGTCAGCTTTCAGCAGGGTTACCCTGTCCTCCGTCTGCAAAAAAGTGGACCTAGCAGCATGAACTTCGCGCAAACCGAGAATCATTTCAACCACGTCAGTTCTGGTGCTCCCCGATGTATTTCGACTACCAATCAGCTTGCCATCTCTGAGGACGGTCACTCGATCGGTGGATGCCAAGACCTCATCAAGATCATGTGAGACTAGGAGCACAGAGTCCCCACGTTCTTTCAACTTTTGAAGCAAATTAAACAGCAAATCAACTTGCTCACTGGGAAGAAAAACCGTCGGTTCATCCAGAACAAGGAGCTTTGCCTCACTTAAATCTTGCTCTTCTGACTCTTGATGCCCGACCGCGCGCACAACTGCAACCATGGCCCGTTGCACGGGGGACAAGGTATCGACCATCGCGTCTGGGTCCACGTCAACGTCAAACCGGTTCAACAGCTCAGTCGCCCTATGGCGCTCAGACACCCAATTAATACGCTTGAGCAGCGAACTCGCCCCGTAGAAATCAAGAGCAAGATGCTCTAACACCGTTGAATCAGGTACTAACCCCAAATCCTGATGCACGAATGCCACCCCTTGTTGTCTGAGTCCGCGCGGTCCCAGGGGTAACGCAATTTCACGGCCGTTAACGTGCACACGACCTCCCTCGGCTTGATAAAAACCAGCCAAGATTTTAATTAGTGTTGATTTTCCGCAACCGTTTGCTCCCAGAAGGCCATGAACTTCACCGGGATTAATTTGCAGATTGACTTCCTGAAGTGCACGCACGCCATTGAAAGACTTGGACAGCGCCTGTACGTCTAGGACAGGAACTAGGGTGGAGGCGCTTAACGCGCCCCCACCTTCGTTACCTACTGATTCTAGATTCACCCAAGACCCCAAAGACTCCGGTAAGCTGCCGGGTACTCGTCACCGAATCCCTTGCCACTCTCGGACGGGGTACCTGTCTCGGCAACATTGCTTGCGTCAATCAGGCGCAGCGGGTTTGCTGAACCTGGAGTCGCCGGGGCGCCAAGCATGGCGCGGAATGTTGTGTCGAGGTTGACATATGCCACCCAGTCAGGATTCTCTGCTGCATCGGC
>Ga0180120_10000897_pt1 | contig 15356 bp, 34 predicted proteins | sample CPBDNA_3_FD_129677 | JGI IMG/M metagenome (GOLD analysis project Ga0180120, IMG submission 129677) | Freshwater to marine salinity gradient microbial communities from Chesapeake Bay, USA - CPBay_Spr_31_0.2_DNA (version 2) (version 2) | ecosystem: Environmental > Aquatic > Marine > Coastal ... | reverse complement strand
TCACTTCTCGTGGTTCTGTGATGGGTTGAGTGATGAACCCATGGAACTAGATGCGTATGAAGAAGCACAAATCATTGCTGAGATGTCACTCAGAGGTGGTTGGAGAGGAATTACAGAAGGTGCTACACATTATCACGCGACATACGTAACGCCAAACTGGATCAACGACAGGGGTATGGTTCCCGTTGGTAGGATTGGATCCCATAAGTTTTATCGGTGGCACTAATGTTAAGACAAAAAATCAAATCTAGATTAGATTACATACAAGAATTGATGGAATCCAATTATCATCTAGAGCAAGCAGATGAAGTTTATGATCTTACATTAGAAGTCAGTAAATTTTGGAGCATTCTATCAGAAGAAGATCGTGAATATATTCAAGTTGCACAAGATGCTATCGAGAACGGAATATCATGGAACGTATAGTAGGATTCACCGCCAGCACATTTGATCTGCTCCACGCAGGACACGTTGCAATGTTACGCGAAGCAAAATCACAATGTGATTATCTGATTTGCGGATTGCAGGTGGATCCCTCTATTGACCGAAAAAACAAGAACGCTCCGGTTCAAACTCTCGTAGAACGATATGCGCAATTGAATGCTATCAAATACGTCGATGAAATTATACCATACCAAACTGAACAAGATCTTGAAGATATTTTGACAATGCTTAATTTGGATATTAGAATAATAGGCGAAGAGTATAAGGACGGAACGTTCACTGGTAGAGCAATCTGCGCAAGTAGGGGTATTGAGATATATTTTAACAAACGAGACCACCGGTTCTCGACAAGCGATTTAAGGAAAAGAGTTTCTCTTAAGGAACAAATCCAATCTTAAGGAACGAAATGAAGACTTATTTAGATGAATTGCGATTAAAATTTTGGAAGGGATTTCTTATAGGATATTTATTGGGAATTGTCGTTGTCGTCGTATTGTTCAGAATATTTGTGTAATGTACGTTTGTATCTGTAATGCCATAACTGAGAAGATGCTAGATGATGAACCTTTCCTGATAAACAAAGTTGGAACGAAATGTGGGAAATGCCTTGACAATTCTAGTATAATAGGGCATAATATAACTTACCTTGTAGAAAAAAATGAGAGAGATAATTGATGTGCGGAGTTTTGGGAATCTATTTACAAAATGTCCAAGAAGAGGATCTCGCCCTAGTTGAAAATTTATTCTACGAATCCCAAATTCGCGGAAAGCATTCTACCGGACTTTCATATATAACAGAAACTGGTTTGGTAACGGTTAGAGACCGCATCCCTGCTGAAGAATTCTTTCAGAAGTTTGATCTGTTTGATGCTCTTCATAGTAATGGCAATCTTTATATGATTGGTCATACAAGATACTCTACGTCCGATCTAAAATATCCCCAACCACTCGCCTCGGAAAATATTGCGATATCACACAACGGTGTTATTTCTCAAGAACCAAAAGAAGACTGGTTCTACAAGTGTGAAACTAACAATGACTCTGAATTAGTATTGAGAAGTCTGGAAAATGATTCGCATCCATTCATTGACTTTCCTACTGCAAGCATGGCGGTTTGTGCGCTCGACAGTAAGAACAATTCTTTGACTGCTTTTCGTAACCACGAACGCCCATTGTGGTATAGCATGCATGAAAGGGGTATCATATTCACCTCCACTGCAGACGTTGCAAGGCGTGCAGGATTAAGGGATATACATAAAACTGATCAGTTACATAATTATGTTGTTGAAAAAGACCAAATGAAAGTATATGATTGTACTGTGCCATTTAACATAAAAAATATTTTTGAGGATTTGCAATGAGTTTTGATAAAAATGATTTTACATGGGGTTACGAAATTGAATGGGGCGACATTGATCGTAGATTAGAAATACCAGAACACCTTGGAAGTTGGGAATATTCTGAGACTGACATTGTAAATCTCAACCCTCCATACCAATATGTTGCGTGCGACCCACGTGGCGAATCGCCACCATTTGGTGGTGAAATTAATACAAAACCTACTTCAACATGGCAAGATCAAGCAGACCGTGTAATGGAACTGCATGATCTATTTGTTGCTCATGGCGATACTCCGACAGCAAGCGTTGTCAATCATGGACACTTACATGTATTTGTTCCTGGATTGAAAGAAGATATTGCATCTCTCAAAAAACTAATAGCATATGTGGCAGAGAATCAAGAAGATACTGTCGAAGCGTGTTATGGATTCTATGATCATCATGAAATGAAATCAACCAAGGGTGCTAAAATGTATCTCAAATATGATGGTGGCCGACAAATGCCAGAGTATATGAGCAACAACATTATTAATCTTGCCACAGACTTCAATCATTTTATTAAACTGCATGCTGCTGGCAAAGACGGAGTCTCAATGGGTCGTCCGTTTCGTTACGCGATCAATACCTATTGCATGAAGCATACTGGAACCATTGAGTTCCGTTGTTTTCGTTCTACCACGAAACGTGAAGAAGTCGAATCACAATTTAGGTTTGCCTGCGATTTTATTGATGCGGCGTTGAACGACGGGCCATCAGTTGCAGAACTTTTGTCTATGAATAATTATACCTTCCCTCCTTTTGTGTGGAATCTAGAAGAATACGCTGGGTGGTTAGAAACCAAATACGTCAAGGAACGAGGCATTCAAGGTCGAGGGACTAAGATTAGGACATATAATGAAGTTGCGTAGTTGCACGCTAGAACAATTTCGCTCTTGTATTACCAACGATCCTGCAGACAAATTTGCCAAGACCTTTGTTGCCAAAGCAAATATGCAGAAACAATGGGAGTATTGCGTTGGCGCGTGGGAAGGCGATGAACTCTTGGGTGCCATTATAACGACTATCTCCAAACGAGAACCCAGAGTCGCCAATCTGCAGTTGTTACACACTTTCAATAAACATCGCGGCAAAGGCGTGGGTAGAATCTTGACGGATCAGTCTTTGAGTTACGCCATTGAAAACAAAGCATTATATTTCCGCGTGTCAGCAGAACCTGATGCTGTGGCCTTCTATGAGAAATGCGGGTTCTTTTTCTGGGGCAAACAGAAAAGTGGCGCCAGTCTATCAATCTTCAAGATCGGTGGTTCGACTTATTCGGAAGGCGTCTACTATAACAAAGATCCCATCATCCGCAAGGCACTTTACTCCGGCAGAAAAGGGTCTCTTGCTTCTTCTTACAAAAATCCTGAACAAAATCAAATACTTACCGAAGGTTTGCTTTCTTAAAAAAAAGAGTATAATAAATCTCGTAACGCTCTAATGCGTTTCATAATTAAATATTTTTTAAGGAAAAATATAATGAGTGAAAATTTAAACAATCAAAAAGTATTTGGTCGCGATTATGGAATTGTCTATGGTTGGGTCAATAAAGAGACTGGCAAAAAGGTAATTGGTTCTAAGGTGTCGGGCGAACCTTCGACTTATATTACCTCCCTGGGTCCTGATAATATATTCTGGCAAGAATATAAAATGGGTAAGATGGTTAAACACATCTTGGCAAAACCGTCGTTGAAGATGACTCCTGTTGCTGAATGGTTTGCGTTAGATTTTGCAATGTCACAATTCCCGCAGGATTTTTATAACATCAAGAACACTGCACATAAAGGTGATGAGTTGGTTGATCTCGAAATTAAAAGAAACCTTGTCAATTTTATATCTGACGAACCCTTTGAAGATCTTACCACGCCTTCTTCTGAATTGGGGGATCGCTTATTGCAACTCGCCCTTCAAGTAGAAGGAAAGGCAATCCCGTCAGTAAAAGTTCCGATTTCTGTGATTGCAGGATATGATAGAAAACAGGTAAGGACGGTCCAAACTAACCATAAAAACGCTGCTGATATAAAGCAATTGATGCTACAAAATCCTGCACAATCACAGGAGTTGTTTGGACCAATTGTTTGTGTAGTTATGCCCAACGGTCAATTTGTTATTAATGATGGTAATACTCGACTCGAAGCAGCACTGCTGGCGCAGTGGTTAGAAGCGCCTTGCGTTTACATTCCGTGGCAAGATTTGACGGACGATAAGGATGAACTTGAAGTTGCAATGGAGCTATTTGGTTCTACGCTCAATAGAGAAAGTCCAGAACGCAAAAGTCCAAATTCTGCCAACGATTTGAAAAAACAAATGAGATCTATCTTATTAAATAAATGTCCAAAATTTAATTTTAAAAATAAATCTCATGTTGAATATGGCAAAACGTTGATTGATGATTATTTTGCCAATATCGTTCCCTCAAGACAAAAGATTACATCAAACTGGAATGCCGTTCTTACACTCATGAAAAATGAGTCAGCAGAACTACAAATCGAAGGAAACTTAAGAACCTATTCAGATAACCAACTGAAAAGAATTAAGTTTGAGAAATATGAACTGAACAACATTGCTTGTGTTGTGCATAAATCTAACAAAATGGATCATAACGAGGTAGTTGTTTATGCAATGAATCGCATGATGCATTTGGGTTTGTCAAAAGGCGCAATTGTGGTGCATTACGATAATAAACCCGCGATCGTAAAGGCAGAAGAATTGGGTCTTGTCGACAAGGTTAGAGAATTGATTGAGTTCTATAACTTAGATATAACGGTTGAAGAATTACCATTTAAATGAGTGTAGCAATCCGTAAAGAAACTTTCGTGCGGTGGTTCGGGCGCAGTCTTGAGATTGAAGACTGCGACTCGTCTCTGTACATGACGAATTATTTTTTTGATCGGTTCGAGTATAACAAAGAGCAACGGCTCTGGTTGACTTGGTTGTACGGTAATACTTACTACTGGCCAACTGCATATATAATATGGAACGAGTTTCCTGATATGCATTTGGTTGGCGTGGAAAGACTCGAGAACTGGAATAACGAGAACTATAAACGATTGCGTTACCAGACTGACACTAAATGGAACAAAGGGCATTTACCTGCCCAGTTCCTTTCTTACAAATCTTGGGTCGGCGAACGAACTCAACGCGGGGCACTCACCAAAGACTTTACCGAGAACCCAGTGGATAACTTCTACAAACTTTGGAAGGAAGTAAACTCGTGGCATAAGTTTGGTCGATATACTTCTTGGTTCTATATACAAACGCTGAAACAATGTTGTGATATCAATATCGATGTTGATAGTCTTTGGTTCCATGATCATAGCGGTTCTCGCTCTCATCGTAATGGTATGTGTTATGCCATTGGTAAAGACGACTGGGTGGATAAGAAGTTAGATAAAGAACAGATTGCATATCTAGAATCAGAAGCGAAAGAAATACTTCAAGAGGTTAAATTGCGGTATCCCCACGTCGCCGAGAAAGCAGACTTTTTCGCAATGGAGACGTGCCTCTGCTCCTTTAAGAAGTTGTTTCGTAAAAGTCGTGGGCGTTACCTTGGGTTTTACCTTGACAGGCAAGCAGAGGAAATTAAGAAGGTAGAGCAAGACGGTTGGGATGGTATTGACTGGAAACCTTTGTGGCAAGCAAGAGAAGAGACCGTTGAAAAACAATGGTTGACTAATGAGATAAAAAAGTATAAAATGGAATGGTACTTAGATACTGGTGACTTTGAACAGGTCGCTACTGGACTAGAGGAATTTATGATATGAAAACGATCGTTGCAAAATTTAAACATAACTGCGAAGATAAACTTGGCAAGTATATGGACGAATCGGATTATGACCTTTTGGTTGAAGATGATATGGATTTCTATGCACCTATCACTGAAATTGGTCGCGCTCAACCTTCAGAGAAAGAATGCATTTTTATGTTTCGTAAAAATCGTTTTACTGTAGAAGAACAGGCGTCTGCCTATGAAGGATTGGTCAACGCAGCACAACCTACTCAGAACCGTGGACTTGCTGCTGGACCAAAAGGCGAAAGGCAGGGTGGGCGAAATTGGTGTGACGAATCTCAGATAGAGATTATGGAATATCTCATTAAGGGTGAGCAGACAAGTCTGTTTGGTCGAATTGAAGATCCGATTGCAGAAATTAAAAAAAGACATGCTTCCTATGAAGTGCCCAAAGATGCAAGAGGAATCGTTTGGATTAAGTCTAAGATAGAACAGGAAGGTTATGACTACGAAACTTTCTTTGAAACCAAATTAGAAGAGATACTTGCTCTGCCAGAATATAAACAGTCTGCCGCCGCGAAAGATCTCTTTGAAAAGTACGTATCAAATACGACCTACGCCAACCAAGTTTTATCTGGTATTGCTGGGTTCTTTGATCGGTATCCTCGCATCCCTTGGGGTCGTGCTACTTCATATACTGAACATCATCGTGAGACTTACGAGAAGTGTTATCCGTTCATGCGCAAACTCTCGAGTGAGTTTCAGCGACTCTTGCCAGAACGGTTCAATGTCCAGAATGAAGCAGCAGCGAAACTCGACCCCAGATTCAGAGTCGCTGGCGAGGATACTCCGTTCACCACTGTAACGGTGAACAAAAACTTTCGCACATCTGCTCACCGTGATGCCGGTGATCTTCACGCGGGATTCTCTAACCTATCCGTGATTGCGAAAGACAAAGAGTGGGAGGGAGGATACCTAGTTCTGCCCGAGTATAGAGTCGCGATCAATATTCGACCTGGTGACCTGTTGCTGATTAACAACCATGACGGCATTCACGGCAACACAGAACTGGTTCCTCCCGAGGGTAAGGCACTCGAAGACATGGAGCGTATCTCTCTTGTTTGCTATTTCCGAGAGAAAATGTTAGAATTAGGTAGTTGGGAATATGAGTCAATTCGCAGACAGTTTGTTTATGAGAGAAGCAAAGATTGTACACACCCGATGTATCGACCATTATGGAACGGCGTTTCGCCTTCTATGTGGGATAAGAATGAATGGTTCTCTTACTTAGAGAAAGCAGGAGGGAAGGATATGTTGGATAGATATCACCCACAAAAAGAAGTATCAACCTTAGACGAGTTCTTTTAATGAGACATATATTTGCAATTGGTGGTATACCAGGAACTGGTAAGACCACATTAGTTAAGAATGCTTTGAACAACCTTGCATTAGACTGGGAACCTGCCAAACCTGCAGAATTGCTTGATGGTGTTTATTCAAAGGCGAGAAACTGTTATGTGTTTGGTAAGTACGCCCCTTGGTATGATGTGGAAGGTTATGCTCAGGGAACAGACAAGTTAAGCATGGCGGTACAACCCAAGGCGATAGAATTTATTGCGCAAACTAATTCATCAATTATCTTTGAGGGTGATAGGTTATTTACTGCATCTCTCCTAGAAACCTGTCTCGATTTGCCAGAGACCGAATTGCACGTTATCATACTTGAGTCGGATGATGTTGAGCAGAGATATAAAGATAGAGGATCAGAGCAGTCTGATAAATTTATTCAGGGTCGCAAAACTAAATACAATAACATCGCAAAGAACTTTCTTCTTTGGGAGAATATTGAAACGCACAAACACAATACTGCCGAAGATACTGAAAGCATTGTTCGGTTGATGGATATAGGAATTACTTTATGAGCAGCTATAAATTTCGTGAAGGCGAACTGATACAGGAGTTAAAATTATATGTCGACAAAACGTACAATCAACACTACGCGACCGATAAATATCAAGCAACGGATGTTATTATTGACAGTGGGCATGGTACTGGCTTTTGCTTGGGCAATGTAATTAAATATGCCAAGCGGTATGGGCGCAAAGGTAATGCTAAGGAAGCACGAAAAGATCTAATGAAGATCCTACACTATGCTTTGATTCAATTGTATATTCATGACGAAGAAAATAAATCAAAAAATGCTGAAGATACTTATTCAGAATATAATGGGCAAATAGCAGCAGGACATCATCGTAGTCCGACCCCAGAAGAATGGAATAAACTTTCATGGGGTATGAAAGAATAGAGGAGCGGAAAAAATGTACGAGTATAAAACAAAATTAATTAAAGTGGTAGACGGTGATACGGTCGACGTCGACATCGATTTGGGATTTGGCGTTTGGCTTAAGAACGAACGTGTGCGCATCATGGGTATCGATACACCAGAATCTCGAACCAGAGATAAAGTCGAAAAGACGTTTGGTAAAGCAGCAAGTAAAAGATTGAAAGAACTACTTGGCAAAACCCCTGTTCTTAGAACACAAGTTGCAAGAGATGGCGAAGATATGAAAGGCAAGTTCGGTCGTATCCTTGGCGACTTTGATGTCTATGATGCAACCACTGACTCGTGGAGAGCAGTCACTGCAGTGATGGCAGAAGAAGGACATTGTGTTCCTTATTACGGCGGATCCAAAGAAGACACTGAATCCGCACACATGGAGAATCGACGAAAGTTGATTGAATCTGGTGTTGTAAAAATGACGCTGGAGAAAGCAGGACTAGTATGAAAAATAATGTCGTCTACTTATCTGAATTTCGTAAAAAGAAAGAAGAGTACGCGCATAAGAAAAGAATGTTCATCGAAGAATTCACCCAGTTGTTAGAATCTAGTAACTGGGCGGGTGATGATGACTATGATTTTTCGGAGTGGTTTGATTTTGATAGCGAGACTTACACATTAACTCTAGACGAAGGAGATGATAGTTCTACCATTGACTTTGACGATTAAATAGAGTATACTTATATCATGAAAAAATTAAAAACCCCTTTGCGGTATCCAGGCGGCAAGTCTCGCGCCACCAAATTTCTATTCTTACACGAAAACCTCCCCGAGACGATTCGCTCATACCGCGAACCTTTTCTTGGGGGTGGTTCGGTTGCTATTGAATTCACCAAGAGATTTCCAAAGAAACCAGTCTGGGTAAACGATAAGTATTACAACCTATTTGTCTTCTGGAAAGAATTACAGAATAATTCGAAAGCAATGTATGATGAACTATTGAAGTTGAAGACAAAAGCAGATTCATATGAAGATAAAATTGCATCACATAAAGAACTTTTTCTTGGATGTCGAGAAGAAATTGCTAATACTGATGATCTACATCGGATTTCTATTTGCTTTTTTGTTATTAATAAGTGTTCTTTTTCGGGTCTTACTGAATCTTCGGGATTTAGTAAGTCTGCCTCTCAGTCAAACTTCGGTTATCCTAATATCGAACGATTACCACAATATTCGGAATTAATTCAGAACTGGTTGATTACCAATCTAGACTACTCTGAACTACTTGATGATTGTTCTTCTGACGAGTTTGTTTTTCTAGATCCTCCTTATGACATAAAGACTTCTTTGTATGGCAAGAATGGTAATATGCATACTGGGTTTGACCATATACAATTCCACAAAGATGCGTTCAACTGTTCTGGTAATGTTATGATCACATACAACTCAAGTCCAGAACTTCGGGATCTCTATGAAGATTGGCATCAGAAAGAATGGGATTTAACTTATACTATGCATTCAAGCAAAGCGTACAGAGCAGATGAAGCGAACAGAAAAGAATTGTTGTTAACTAATTATGAAACTCAATAAAGTCGCATTTAAAGAATCGTTTAGTGACACCGTTTTGGGAACCTTTGTAAACTTCCCTCTCAATTATGTTCTAATTGCATTCTGTTTATCGGTTGAAATGTCTGCGCTGGCAATGGCAGTTTTCATGACTTCGATATTATTCACCCTAGCAGTCGCTAGAAAATATTACATAAGAATTTATTTTGACAAAAGGAGTAGAAATGAGGCAAACTAGTTTATTTCCAAAGCAAGACACGAGCACGCCGCCATACAACGGATTGTTTTTCTGTCATATTCGTGGCGGAATGTATAGGTGGAACGAGTTTATTAACTATTATAAGGTAAAGCGACTATGAAGGGGTTTATTCAATCTGCAAAGAAAGGTGTGGTTACAGTAGAGTTTACTAAGATTGGCACGGGCGAACTCAGGGTGATGCCTTGCACTCTCAACGTTGAACTCTCTGGGCATAACGTTCCGGAAATTCTAGAGCAGCGAGAAGATAACGATCACATCGTAGTGTGGTGCCTAGATAAAGAAGCTTGGAGAAGTTTTCGAACCGATACTGTAATCAAATGGTACGAAGGTCAACCCGCAACCCAAACGTAACTACTAATTCTTTCACCGACATTCAAAATATCATCGGTAACAAAAAGTTTACCGTTGAAGTTTCGATACAGATAATATGTTTTGCCCAATACTGGTTGGTATTTTTCAAGGACCAATGATTGAAAAAGAGACATTATTTCACCGTGTTAAGTTGGTAGTATATATACAAATTTAAACTTAGAGATTCGTTATGGATATTGAGATCTGGGGTAAACCTGATTGCATTTTTTGTACTCGCGCTAAAACTATTTGCGAAAGTCGTGGATTAGAATATACCTACAAACAGTATGGTGAAGATTTTACTAAAGAAGAAATCCTTGCTGAGTTTGTAGGAGCAAAAACTTTTCCTCAAATCAAAATTGATGGCATCCCAATTGGTGGATTTTATGAAATGGAGAAATTATTATGAACGACACTTGGAATGGTGAGTCGCGAGGCATTACAGATGTAATGATTGCACGTATTGAAACGTGGCATCGTGATCGTAATTTGATTGAAGGAAGCACTGACAAAGACCAGTGTTTGAAATTGATCCAAGAGGTCGGTGAATTGTCAGACAACATCTGTAAGGGCAAAGATCTGAAAGATGACATCGGCGATATCATGGTGGTGTTGATCAACATCATGGAGCGAAACGATTGGCACATCACAGATTGTCTTGAAGCAGCATGGTCTGACATCAAAGATCGCAAGGGTAGAATGGTTGATGGAATTTTTGTGAAGGAAGCAGATTATGCAGGTTCTTGAAGGTATCACTTATACCGTAATGAACCGGTATAAGAAGTCAGTGGAAGAACATCAGGTCATGCTCAAGGGAGATCGAGGTTTCACGATTATCGACACATGGCGCAGTGGTCACTGGTACATCACCCCGATGAATCAAGAAGAAGTTAGTTATCTTCAAAGTGCTCTGGACGATGAAGATGAATTAGAGATCGCTTGTTTCGAGGACTATGCGTGCAATCACACGGATGACGGTGTTTGCATAGAATTCAAGTTTTTCGGTGAGTGGACTGAAGAAGAAAAGGAACAAGTTGAAGAAGGTTATTGTGAAGATGGTTGGATGTACTTACACGATAATGGTTTTAATGAAGACCAATACGAATGTTACATCTTTGGCGGTATAACGATGGAGGAAACAAACCTATGAAATCAGCAGGAAAGATCTGGGGTAAGACTCAGCAAATTGAAGCAAACGGTTCGTTAGAGTTCCATAGGATTGAGTTCAAGAAGGACTTTCAATGCTCTGAACACTATCACACCACCAAGTCGAACGGGTTCTTTGTGGAGTCAGGCAAGTTGATGATTCGCACATGGCCAGAGAACAGCGCGATTGTGGACACCACAGTTCTAAACGCGGGTGAATACATGGCAGTACCTGCCGGTGTATGGCATCAGTTTGTGGGTATCCAAGACGGTGTTGCGTTTGAGTTGTATTGGTCTGAGTTCGATCACAGCGACATCGTGAGACGTTCACAGGGTTCTCGTGTGCCAGATGCAGGGCAAGAAGAAGCAGTTGGTGAACAACAGGATCTCAACTGGGACGGTAACTAAACTCCTTTAAAATCAATAACTTAGTAGAAGTTTCTTTGTAAGAGAAAAGAGGTATAATAACAACTCACAAACAAGGAATTAAAAAAATGGTTAAATCTGGCCTTTCTATAATTGAGCGGGTTGAACGCGCTATTTCTGCTTACCCTGAAAAAACTTATATAGCTGTTCACCCTGATGATTATCTTGTTTTAAAAACTGAAGGGTTTTTGAATAAGTTTTCTAAACCGCTATATGAATTGGGTACGGGTGGTTTCGAAAAAGACGTCTAAATTCAATAACTTACTATAGGTTGCCTTTCGGGGCAGCCTATGCTATAATATTGATATTAGTTAAGGAGAAAGAAATATGTCTACTAGAGCAACCTACCAATTTGATTCTCTCGACTTCGGTCGTCAAACCTTCTATATCCATCACGATGGGTATCTGACTGGCGCTGCCAGTTACTTCCGCAAGGCGCTAGAATGCGATGTTCATCTCGGTCAATTGGCGGCGAGATTCTTTCGCGCAAATGATAAAGCATCGTTCACTTCTGCTGCCGAAGATCATGGCGACACCGAGTTTAATTATGTCGTTTCCGGTCAACAACTGGTTGCCTACCAAAGACGTCCGTTCGGCGCGAGCGATGAACAACAGTGGGTCGAGAAGTTTCGCGGTTCAGTGAAAGAATTTGTAACTTATTTCAATCCTGTTGAGGAGGCAGCGTAATGTCAAATCTAACTGTTACTTCTTATGAGACCTATGCCGAGTACGTTGATGCTCGTCGTGCGACGCGTCATGACGTTTTGCCCGAGGGCATGTGGACTGCGTTGAAAGAAAACGAGTCTTTGTGTAATACTCGAATGGCAGAAGGGTTTGCTGAGTTCGAAGATGCATGGAAGAATGCATAAGGAGTTGAGATGAAAAATACAGACCATTTCTTTGATCTTGTTGATGCTCGTGGCGAGTTGGCATCTTCGCGAGTAATACTAGAGAATCTGGTTCGGGCGATTGAGACAGAACTTCCAGTTACGCGTGAAATATTGCTGGACGTTTCCTTGAATCTTGCCAAAGAGCAGATAGTTGTCATTGAAACATTATTAGAAAGGAAGGTAGTGTAATGGATAAAAACGAAGCAACCATGGTAATCTGGCAAGCATTGTCCTGTTATTGTGAGGATTCTGTTTCGTCTGATGAAGATGCATTGCAAGAAGTGTCCGATGCCTGGCAAATAATATTAAAAGAAATGGATGAGAATAGGTTGCAAGATCAATAACTTACCTGTAGTTTTCTTTTCACCCTTTATGCAGTATAATTACCTTATAAGCAAAAAAGGAAAGAAAATGGTTAATCAGTTATATGTTGTTGAAGTTGCTACTGGCACAATTCAGTTTGTTATTGAACGTAACAAAACCAATTCTGATCTTGATGCGCTCGCTTGGTCTAATCTTGCTGACGGAACGTGGACGTTCTATACCCCAGAAGATTTCTATGCGGAGGTAGCGTAATGACCCCATGGTATGCAAAAGGCGAAGTCGGCGAGTACTTGATTCACGCACTTGATTTGATTCAAGACGGGCAGATCAATGATGCTATCAGTGCTTGTCTCAGTGTTGGTATGAGTGACGAAGAAATTGATGAGTTTTTATCTGCTGAAGGAGTTGCACAATGAGAGATTTAACTGGTAAGATTTGCGAAATCGATTATGTCGGTTCGAGCGTGCGAGTTCTTGGTAAGATTACTATGTCGCGTTACAGTGGTGCTACTGGTGTGACGCACCACTTTGAGTTTCTTACTCCGTTTCGATGGAAACAGAACGGGTGCGAAATTATCCGTGAGGTTGGTGAGGGTTCTTGCACCGACGATAACATGGTTGTGAAAGTATGGGAGACAGCGTGATGAAGATTTGTGTTGAGCGATCGGTTGCTGGTAACATCGAATGGTTACCTCTGGCAGACCAACATCATTATCGAGAATGGGCGGGATGTTTTACTCTACTGCCTTCTAACTACTTCATATGGGAGACAGTGTAATGGAAAAGGTAAATTTGTCTGGTTTGGACGCGACAGAAATCTGTGAAATCCTTCACGAGAAGTGTAAGTTTCACGACTGGACTTACATGATGTCGGATGACAGTCGTGCGTATCATGCTGGTCTTGCGAAAGCAGACGAGATCGAATACATCCGTGGTGTTCTTGACGCTATGGGGTTTGAGATGACCGCCAAAACCATCATCGAAGGATGGAAACCAAACAGTTTAAAAAAAGAAGGATACTTAGTATGAGTGGATTAACAACCAACCCAAAGGCGTACCTGAACGGTTCTTATGTCAATTTTGAACGCAACGGTAAACGTGCTACGGGCTTCGTTTCGGAAGTCTTTGACGAAGGTTTTGCTGTGGATATGGTAGTCCACAACGACAAGGGTTTTCCTAATCATAACACAGATTACACTGTGTTCGTAAAGACATCGGAGGTGTCGGCGTGAGTAAGATAAATGGGTTAATGTCGGGAATTGAACGTTCGTTTGATGAACAGGATAAGAAGCTTGATCGTCTTGAACTGGCAATCATCGGGTTATATATTCTCAACGTTAGTATTATTGCCGCATCAATTTTTTTAGGAGTCTTTGAATGAGTTTTGCTAGGATGCAGGAAACACTTCGTGCCGAAGGTTGGTTCGTTGAGTGGAACCTGCCGTGTTGTCAATCGTGTGCGTGGGGTGAAGTCGATCACACTGATATGACCAAAGTGTTATTCAATCATTCTCAAGACTGTGAAGTCACTGACACGCGTGATAAAGATTGCGAATACTGTGACGGTACAGGTTTCGACGATGAAGAAGATGTTCATTGTGGACATTGTGAAGGTGAGGGTTTCGTTTCAAGTGACTTCGAGGATCTCGACTATGAACCTGACACCAGTGTGGGTGGGTTTGTTTGTATGCCTCCTACCGAGTGTGATGGATCTATGTTTTGTTTCGATGGCACCGACGAAGGTGTTGCAAACTTCAAGGCAATCATTCCTCTCATTGAGGAGAGTGGTTGTAAAGTAAACTGGAACGGCAGTGGCAACACCCGCCCTGATATTAGTTGGGAGTATTGATATGATAGCAAAAGAAGATGTGATGTCTTATGAAAATAAGATTGCCAAGGTGCTCAAGGTTTATGGGGACGTTGAACAGGCATGGAGGAATGGTAAAATTTCCATCTTTACATTGACCGATTTATCTGATATAATGGATGAATATACAGACATGATTGAGGAAAGAATGTAATGGGTAAAATAGAAAGTGTGACAGGCGAAAAATTCAATAAAGAGTTTACGCTTGATAATTTTGAAGAAGTCGAGGCAGAACTTGACCAGTTCTTATTCGAACTAGGGTTTGGATTGGTCAGTACCTTTTTAGGCAAACCCCATCCAAAGGATTTCACTCGGGAAGATATGAAAGCAGTGGACGATTATGCGTATAAAATAGTCCATTCAACTGCGTTATGCCGAGCATTGCGTCATGTTATCACCGGATGGGAAAATATGAACCAGACTACTCTTGATAACGGAGATTATCTAAAGGAGTTGACTGCAAGAGAAGGTGCTGATTAATGAGAGTTTTCGGGTCTTATAAGTATGACTTTAACGGTCGCAAACGTAAACCTAAAAAACCCAAAGGAGAAGTCTGTGTCAAGTATGTCCCGCCTAAGTTTTCGGAATACCAACCAAGTCCGTCGTATGCAAGCCAACGTGCGGCAGAGACAGAACGCTACAAATCGGCATCTCTTACTCCAGCAAAGGCAGGAGGCGACAAGCGAGAATCTCCCAAG
>Ga0180120_10000890_pt1 | contig 15395 bp, 13 predicted proteins | sample CPBDNA_3_FD_129677 | JGI IMG/M metagenome (GOLD analysis project Ga0180120, IMG submission 129677) | Freshwater to marine salinity gradient microbial communities from Chesapeake Bay, USA - CPBay_Spr_31_0.2_DNA (version 2) (version 2) | ecosystem: Environmental > Aquatic > Marine > Coastal ... | reverse complement strand
CAGATATTTATTCATATCTCAACGAGGTTATAGGGTTTTGTTGGGCCGCTTTTCTTGCAGGTGCAATACCGAAAATTAGACCAATCAATGTAGCGACACCAAAGGATATTACAATGGAGCCAAAGGAGATGATGGTGGGAATGTTAGCAAAGGCACTTACTCCATAGGCCATCAGAACACCTGTAAAAATACCAATAATACCTCCTGTGGCACTGATCATGATGGCCTCAAACATAAATTGAAAAACAATATCTGTTTTTTTTGCTCCAATGGATAGTCTCAGTCCGATCTCTTTGATCCGTTCCAGTACGGAAGCGAGCATGATGTTCATGATGCCAATACCACCTACCAGTAGAGAGATGCCTGCTATGGCTCCTAAAACATAATTAAAAACATCATTGGTACGTTGTTGTTGTTTGAGCAATAACTCTGGAATTTCGATCTCATAATCTACTACATCAAAATGTTTTCGTGCCAGCATCCGTGCTATGATGTCGGCAGTAGCAGATAATTTTTCTGTTTCTGCTACTTGAAGCACCAAGCGATCCAGCTGGTGATAATTGGTAGTGGTGGTATTGTCTTTATCTGCCTTTTTGATCATTGATTTGGTGATGAGGTCTCTGTTTTCATACCTGATCAATACAGTTTTAAGTGGTACATATACGTCCATATTATAATCTCGTATACCCAATCGCTTGATACTATTTTCAGAAATAATTCTTTGCTCGAGAACCCCCATTACGGTGAGCCATTGGTTACCACATTTTAGCTTTTTACCTATGGGATTCTCTGAAGGGAAAAATTTTGCTTTTATAGATTTACCAATGATACAGACGGGCATTCCATGAATTAAATTTTGCTCGTTGAACATAGTTCCTTCTTCAAGTTCAAAATTGAAGAGTTTGAAATAGGGGGGTTCCACGCCTACGAGTTTGGCCGACCTTCGAATGCCCTTATTCATAATATAGGTATCCTTTACAATTTCTGGACTTATGGCCTGAATGTTAGGGAGCATTTTAGCGATAGCGTTTTTATCTTTTAATGTGAGTCCAGGAGAGTATTTATTTTTTTCTTTATTGAAAGGATCATCCGAAGAAACTTGTTCTTCTGTTTGTTCAATGATAGGTTTGATCACGATATTGTTCAGACCCACTAGTTTTATTTGGTCAATAATCTCTTTTTGAGCACCATTACCAATAGCAAGCATGGCAATTACTGCCGCTACCCCGAAAATAATACCTAAGCCCGTTAATATGGATCGAACACGATTAGAAAGTACTGCTTCAAAAGCAATAGTGAGATTGGCGATCAAGCGTTCTTTGTCGGGAAAATTATTTTCCATGGGAGGCTTCATGATCAAAAAGTTTTTGATGGTGAATTTAAACCTAGCTGTGCTGATACTTCTGTTTTTGATTCAGATAAGCGAATGATGTCTTGATCTTCGGCTTCTTTAATTTTACTTAAATACACTTCATCTCCGAAGGCCAAACCCTCAAGAATGATGACTTCATCACTATTGGTTTCTCCGATAGTGACTTCCTTTTTTATGACATTAATACCATTTTTTTGGTAGACGTAGGTGATCGAGTCTTGATAGTTATATAGACATTCAAGTGGAATAAACAAGGCATCTTGGTGGGTTTGGGTAATGATTTTATTAGAGGTAGTCATGGACGGCTTGATCAATTCATCTGCACCTAATAGTTCAACGCTTACTTTAAATACTTTCGCATCAGAGTTGGGTCTTTGCTCTCCCACATTGGCTACTTTGATAACTTTTCCTTCTATGCTTTTTTCGGGAAAGGCATCCAAACCGATTTCAACCAGTTGACTTTTTTTGATTTTACGTATATCTACTTCATTGACGTAGGTTTGGGACAACATGACGGACAAGTCCGGAAGGGTGGCTACGATAGGGTTCCATGCACCAATTTGAGAACCAATTTTTACTGTACCTTCAGAATCTTTATAATAGATGAGCATGCCATCTTCAGGTGCATAAATCATAAATTTTTGTGTCAATTCTTTTAATCCTTTGAGTTCTAGACCTTGCTTTTGGAGTGAAGCTGTGACTTCAGTCATTTTAGCAATATTTTGCTTTTGCTTAATAAAATAATTTTCCTGGGCTTGTTGATATGCTCTGGTTGCTTTTTCTACTTCAATTTCGGCTTTCTTGATGGTTGCGGGGGGCTCAAATTGGGATTGTTCTAAGGTCATATCACGTTCTTCGATTTCATAGGCTAGGTTGATGAGGTCGTCTCTCGACTGGCGCATTTGGAGGGTGGTATCCAGTTGGGTTTGAATAAATTGTGATTGAATTTTATCATATTCAATCTGATATTCACTTAGTTTATTGGTAAGTTCTGATGCATCCAGTCGAGCGACATAATCACCCTTCTTCACATAGGTTCCTTCGTCAATCATGTCTTGAATAGTGACTTGCCAGATACGATGGGCCCTTAACCCTTTGGGTCCTTGGATTTCTACTGAATGCTTCGCTTCTAATTCTCCGGTAGTGATAACATCAACAATGAATACACCTTTTTTGACTTCTACGAGGATGTTGTCACTATTTTTTATGGGCCGGTTGAGTAAGAAAAGACTAGCTACGATTACAATTGAAACGGCGATACTGATGCGGATGTTTTTTTTATTCATTTTGAGGTATTTAATTGATTTTTTTTAATGAGATCGAATCCGTAGGTCTATTTTTTTTATAAACCATTCATCCAGTAAGATCTTATTTTATTTTCTTGTGGAGTAGATTCATTTGAAATAATTAACTCATTGGGGTATTGGTAAAGATAGGTCTCTGCTTTGGCCTTTCTTTTTATGATTTTAGTTTTGCCTTTGATTTCTCGGATCAACTCAATCTTCACTTTTGAGCCATCGATCGTATTTTCTTGAAAATCATAAAGCAGCGCTCTCCAAGTGTCAAGGTTCAGTTCGTTGCCGTTGAGTTTATAGAAGATATCGTTTTCTTGGAAGCCAATTTGGGTTCCAAAAGCATCAAGCTGATCGGTAGCCAATGCGATGATTTGATTGTTGTCGTTTAAACCCAATTTGAAATTACCCCACAAGGCCATTCTTTTCTCATCACCTTCTCGTATTGATATCCCCGCCCAAGAGAGGTATTCTTCGATAGGTAATGGTTCATTGCCTTGAACATATCGACTGAAAAACGTCCCAATTTCAGGATAAGTCATGGCGGTGATGACATCGATAAACTCACTGTCCTTAAAGGCATTTTCTTTGCCATATTTCTGGGATAGTTGTTTGAGAAGCCCTGCTAAATTTAAGGTATCTTCGGAATATTTGATCAAGGCCAAGTCCAAGCACATTCCTATCAGCGCACCCTTTTCATAGACATTTCGATACATATCCTTGAATTCAGGGTCAAGGATTTTTTGGCTCATTTCGGTAAATGAAACCAAAGGATAGGCTGAAGCATTTGTGATTTTTTCTTGAACTTCCTCTAAAAAGGTTTCACTATCATAGAGTCCTTGCTGCACTTGCATATGCATAGAATTGTATTCCGTCACCCCTTCATAAAGCCAAAGGTGCTGCGACATTTCAGGATTGATATAATTGAAATTATGGATTTGCTCAGAATGAATGCTTAGTGGGGTAATAATATGAAAAAATTCATGGGCAGCTACGTCTCTTACAAATTGAGGTAATTGGTCGGCTACTGATTCTGGGAGCGTATAAAAGGAGGAGTAAGAATGCTCCAATGCACCCATACCTTTTGATAAACTTGGGTAATCCATGAGATAAATAAGGTAGGCATATTTTTTAACCGGTAAGGTTCCGCCAAGATAATTGCTTTGGGCTACCATTAAGTCTTCAATATTTTCCATGATGTCGTTTGCACTGACAACTTTTTGTGGGGAGAACACTGAAATGAGAATTTCGGCACCGGCTATATTTTTGGTGAGGGTATCGGGTTGATTGTACATGATGGGACCGTCCACCAAAAAATGATAATCAGCAGCGAAATATAGATCAAGCGAATCGTTTAGGACATTCTTGTCCAGTGCAGTAGCCCCATAGGTATCTTTTGAATGAAGGACACGGAGTTCAAAGGGGATTTCTTTATAGCCATCAATGTACCCAATGATACCAAAGTTATTGAGTACAAAAACATTCCTATCGGCTTCAAAACTAGTGCCCCCTGGCTCAAAAAGAAAATTCTCATCATAGCCTTTCATGCGGTCAAAAGTATCGTTAATCCAATATTCAATACGACTGGGCTTCCCTGAGATTAGCCACTTATTGACTGAAATCTTAGATACTTCGAGGGGATTCCCTAGATGATCAAAGGCATCGAAAGTAGACACAAATTTTCCAAAATCTGAAATGCGGTAAGTCCCAGGTACGATTTTGGGTAGATGAAACTCTACCTCATCCTCTTGGATGTCAGGTAAGTTCATCACCACCTGTAATCGATCTTCTTTTGAAGCGGTGAGATCTAGATTAATTTGGTAAGGGCCTTGAGCGGCCGCATAGAGTATTTGAAAGGAGGCGAATAGATAAAAAATTATTTTCATATCAAAAATTCAAAAGCTAATGTAGTTTACCTTGCTCATTTAGCTTTTGTTTCGATTAGAAAATTTATGAATGGTAAGTTAAACTACGTTAAAATCGAACATAACTTATTTCGTCCCGCTTCTTTTGCGTTCATGCTCTGTCAAATAGATCTTCCTTAATCTGATGGACTTGGGCGTAACTTCTACGTATTCATCTTTTTGGATGTATTCTAAAGCTTCTTCTAAACTGAATTTTTTGGGAGGGGGTAACTTTACATTCGTATCTGTACCTGAGGTACGCATATTGGTCAATTTCTTTCCTTTTTGAACATTCACGACCAGGTCATTGCTTCTGCTGTGTTCACCGATCACCTGCCCCATGTAAAGATCTACACCTGGATCTATGAAAAAGGAGCCACGATCTAATAATTTGTCCAACGCAAAGGGCGTTGCGGGGCCATTTTCTATAGAAATGAGGGATCCATTGATACGTCCAGCAATTTCACCTTTGAAAGGTTGGTATTCCTTGAATCGGTGGGTCATCACAGCTTCTCCCGAGGTTGCGGTAAGCATATTATTTCTGAGCCCAATCAGTCCCCTCGCCGGAATGTCAAATTCCAAATGTTGAATATTGCCTTTGGGTTCCATAATGTTGAGTTCGCCTTTCTTTTGAGAGGCCAATTCGATTACCTTTCCAGACAATGCATCTGGTACGTCTACCACGAGATGTTCGATCGGTTCCATTTTCACACCATCCACTTCCTTAAACATTACTTGAGGCTGGCCAATCTGAAATTCATAGCCTTCTCTACGCATGGTCTCTATGAGGACCGAAAGGTGCAAAACTCCTCTGCCATAGACTAAAAACTTATCTTCAGTATCCGTTTCTTCTACCCTTAACGCTAAATTTTTCTCTATTTCCTTCATGAGACGTTCTCTAAGATGGCGAGAGGTGACAAACTTGCCTTCTTTTCCAAAGAAGGGGGAATCATTGATGGAAAACATCATGCTCATGGTAGGCTCATCAATAGCAATTCTTTCTATCACTTCTGGATGTTCAAAATCCGTCACCGTATCTCCAATTTCAAAGTCTTCGATACCTGTAATGGCACAAATATCACCACAATGAACTTCAGAAATTTTGTTTTTACCCAAGCCTTCAAAAACATGAAGTTCCTTGACCTTGACGCGTTTCATACTGCCATCTCGCTTACTGAGGCCTACTTGCATGTTTTCTTTGATCGTACCTTGTGAAACGCGACCTATGGCGATTCGTCCGGTAAAAGCCGAAAAGTCTAGAGAAGTAATTTGCATTTTAAGAACGCCTTCCTTGATGGGTGCAGGAGGGATGATTTCAATTATTTTATCGAGGAGTGGGGTGATATCGGTCGTCGGCTCCTTCCAATCATTGCTCATCCAGCCTTGTTTTGAAGAACCATATAAAGTATGAAAATCTAATTGATCTTCTGTAGCATCCAATGAATACATCAATTCAAATACTTGCTCATGTACTTCATCAGGCTTGCAGTTTTCTTTATCTACTTTATTGACCACAATGATTGGCTTTAACCCTAAATCTAAGGCCTTACTCAAAACAAATCTGGTTTGCGGCATGGGACCTTCAAAGGCATCCACCAATAAAATCACGCCATCTGCCATTTTGAGAACGCGCTCTACTTCTCCGCCAAAATCAGAGTGACCTGGGGTGTCAATGATATTGATTTTAATTCCTTTGTAGTTTATCGAAACATTTTTAGATAAAATGGTAATTCCTCTTTCACGCTCTAGGTCATTACTGTCCAGAATTAAATCTACTTTTTCTTCGGTTTCCCGTAAAAGCTGAGAATAATAAATAATTTTATCCACCAAAGTGGTCTTTCCATGGTCAACGTGTGCGATGATGGCAATGTTTCGAATCTCTTGCATAGTCTATTTCAATCAGCCGCAAAATTAGCTTAATTATAAATGAAAATACTTATGGAATCTCTAAATAAAAATTAATTGCGCGCTCAAGTGATTTGGCATCCTTTATATTTGCCAGTGAAATAAGATTTTAGATGACCGAAAAAAAGTTTAATAAATATACCGTTACTGCCGCATTACCCTATGCCAATGGACCTGTGCACATAGGGCATTTGGCTGGTGTATACGTACCTGCTGATATTTATGTGAGGTATTTAAGGGGTGTGGGTAGAGATGTAGCATTCATCGGAGGTTCCGATGAACATGGAGTAGCCATTACTTTGAAGGCAAGAACGGAAGGTAAAACCCCGCAGGAAATTGTAGATCGATATCACGAGATGATTAAAAACTCTTTTGCATCTTTCGGCATTAGTTTTGATATCTATTCGCGGACCAGTTCACCGCAACATCACAAAACGGCTTCAGCATACTTTGACAACCTTTATAAAAAAGGGGTATTTGAAGAAAAAGAGAGCGAGCAGTTTTATGATGAAAAAGCAGAACAATTCTTGGCGGATCGCTACATCAAGGGTACGTGTCCTACGTGTTCATTTGCCGAAGCTTATGGTGATCAATGTGAACATTGTGGCTCCACCTTGAGTCCTACCGAATTGATACATCCCAAATCTATGCTATCAGGAGAAGTACCGATTATGAAAGCTACCAAGCATTGGTATTTCCCATTGGACAAATACGAAAATTTTTTAAGAGAATATATTTTACGAGATCATAAAGAATGGAAATCCAACGTTTCGGGTCAATGCAAAAGTTGGTTAGATGGTGGATTGAGAGCCAGACCCATGACCCGAGATTTGGATTGGGGGATCAAGGTGCCCATCAAGGGAGCTTCGGGAAAAGTGCTTTATGTTTGGTTTGATGCACCGATAGGTTATATCTCTGCGACCCAGGAGTGGGCAGCGGCCAAAGGTAAAAATTGGGAAGATTATTGGAAAAAAGAAGATACCAAACTGGTTCATTTTATAGGTAAGGATAATATTGTCTTTCATTGCATTATTTTCCCATCCATATTGAAGGCCGAGGGCAGTTATATTTTACCAGACAACGTGCCTGCCAATGAGTTCCTGAACTTGGAAGGAAATAAAATTTCTACTTCCCGAAATTGGGCCGTTTGGCTTCATGAATATTTGGAAGATTTCCCTGACAAGCAAGATGTCCTGCGGTATGTACTCACCGCCAATGCCCCAGAGACTAAAGACAATGACTTTACTTGGAAAGATTTTCAAACTCGAAATAACAGCGAGTTAGTGGCTATTTATGGAAATTTCGTGAACAGAGCCGTCGTACTTACCCATAAGTTTTTTGAAGGAAAAGTCCCCGAGCAACAAGAACTCCAAAAGGTTGATGAAGATGCGTTGCAGGCCTTGAGTAGCTTTCCAGAGAGAATAGCAGGTGCTCTGGAACGTTTCAAATTTAGAGAAGCGCTCAATCACCTCATGGATTTAGCCCGTTTGGGCAATAAATACCTAGCAGAAACGGAGCCTTGGAAATTGGTCAAAACAGATCCAGAACGGGTTTCAACCATTTTAAACATAAGTTTACAAATGGCCACTTCGCTGGGGCTACTTTCGAAACCTTTTTTACCGAATACTCATGATAAATTAAGCAAAATTTTGAATTTTGGAGATTTGAATTGGCAGGATGCAGGTCGTTCAGATAATTTAAAAAAAGCGACCGTATTGGGTCCTGTGGTATTGTTATTTGAAAAGATAGAAGATGAGGTCATTGAAGCCCAGATAAAAAAACTTATGGATACTAAAGAAGAAAATGAAGCGGCAGCCGTGCAGTTAACACCTATTAAAGAAGAAATCAACTATGATGATTTTATGAAAATGGATCTGAGAGTAGGGGAGATATTGACGGCAGAACCAGTTCCGAAATCCAATAAACTACTCAAATTTACCGTTGACACAGGATTGGATCAGCGGACCATAGTGAGTGGTGTAGCCAAGCATTTTAGTCCTGAAGAGATGATTGGAAAAAAAGTAACAGTTCTATTGAATCTGGCACCTCGCAAGATTATGGGCATCACCTCAGAGGGGATGCTTCTTTTTGCTGAAAATGAGGATGGGAGCCTTAAATCAGTGGCACCAGATACTACTGCCACCAATGGTGCAGGGATTAGTTAACAAGCGCTAGGGTTTGGGGGACAGCGCTTTGAGACATTTGGATTCATAATTTTTGAATGAAAGTAACCCCAGTTGATGAAGCCCAGTCTAGAACGTTTTGTCTAAGTATTTCGTCGGTCTCATTGATTCATTATGATCCGAAGGTTCAGAATGAATCAATGCACCGCAGGCTAGTTATAATCCCCTTCTACAATGAGGTTAAAGACTATGTTGGAAGAAATGATTTTAAGGATAAGAAAGGAGCCTTATTGATGGCTGAAGATATGCCTATGATTTAATTTTTATTCTTCTTTTTATCAAGGATCAATGTGAAATTTCGTCCTGCGGCTGTAGTAAAGAAAGCCACTTGAATAAAATCAGTATCATCATCATTTGTCAAGTCAGTTAGATAATACTGCGCTCAATAACCAGAGCACTCCTAAAAATAAATTTAAAATCAGGATTATTGAAGTTCTAATGGATAGTTTTATCATAATGGTTTGATTTTTGCAATAAATTAAACTGATTAGTCTGACTTATCACAAAATAAAATTCAATAGATAATCTTGAACCAAAGGAATGTTTATGTTGTATTCATTATGAATATAACCTATGTAAAGCAAAAAAAATGTTCAAGTCTATTGAAAAAATCTATTATCAAGATGTATTCTTCCGCACCTGAATCAAATTGTATGGATATGGCTAAACAAAAAATTAAGAATAAAGTAATCGCTACTGTCAAAGGAGAATTGAAAAAGATGATCATCAGAAAGATGAAGCAGTATTAATTCCCTAGGTGCCAAAGAGGAGGTGCGATGGAATAATTTTAAGGACAAGAAAGGAAGCCTTAAAAACTAAAATTGTCCGTTCGAAGACAATAAATAGTTAAATAGCCAGAACAGCGCGAATCGTGAAAGTAGCGTTCCTAACGTTAAAGTCCTGCACCCCATGAAAAATCTCCTCATTGCCGAAAAATTGACCCAAGGTATAGTGGAGATCTAACTCCGTAGAATTCCAATTTATGGGGCTGTAGAAAAAGCCCGGACCGCACGCACCGGTCGGTCAGCCTCGAAGATTTGAATTTCATTTAAAGTGATATAGCTATCCGTCGAACTGGTTGATTTTTGAAACCTCACATACCTCCCGGAGGCATTTACTTCTACGGGGATGACAGCGCCGTCATTAGTACCAATATTATAAATGAAGTTAGATTGGAGTTGAGCGGCAGTGAAGCTCGCAAGATCGTCCCCACTGGGAAAAGGAGTGTCTGAGATCATGACATATATATGCGTAACTCTGGCATCACCAGAAGACCTGTTGTAAACGTCTATATCAGAGATTGATTTTTCAGCAGTTAAGTCAAAATCAATCCATTGGTAAAATCCGGAACCTTGCCATGTTCCATTGGTATGGAATAGTGAGTTGAGGTCACCATCTGTGAGCTTAGCGACGCCGTACGAACTCTCATCAGTCAGATAAACCGATGAGGTGGTTGCAGTCGCCCCTAAGGCGGCTGTATTGTTCTTAGGCATGTCGAGTTGACCACCATATTGCATATCCTGTACTAAAGCACGGGTGCTACTAAACTCCGTAGAACTCCAATAGTAAGTATTAGCAAAACCGCCAATTGCAGCCTTATTGATATATAATTTATATAACTCATCCTTACTAGGTAAAAACCAATCATCGTAAGTAACTCCTCCCTCGGTAACACTGTAATCTGCGCATATCCCCGCAGCATAACTTCCTGCAGCACCCCCCTGACTACTGATAATGTCATTGGTATTGGTAGGCCCCGTACCTATATCTGTTTCTGTTGCTTCTGTCGTCGTAATATCAGATCCATTGTCCCAACGAATACCCGTACTCTGATCTGAAGTTGCTGCAATCAATCCCTTACAAAAATTGGCATCATATCCAGGATCGCCACTTTGTAAGATGTAAGCTACTTTACCTCCCTGATAAGCATCACCAATGGAGATGATGCCTGAGCAGGGTCCTGCTGCCGCTTGGGCATAATGCGTTCCCTGAAAAGCAGGCAAGATAATTTGTGCAGATAAATGGATCCATGAAAAGATAACAACCCCTATTGTCAAGTATATTTTTTTTAATGTCTCCATTTCTAATTTATACTATTGTTAATATTTTTTTTAAAGAGCCATTTTACTCCTTTTCAAAAGACGAAACTTCAGAGATGGATGAATTCCTCTACCCATTACAAATAAAACAGAGAAATATAAAAGAGCATAATTTTTTTCTATTGAATTGGTCCAAAATTTTATTTGGACAATATAAAATGGTTGTCAATCACGAACTTTACCCTTAGTGAATTATTCTCATCCGAAGGTATTGCTCAAGTCCAATTTAATTTTGTGTAATGGATTTAAGCTACGCACAAGTCAAGAGGTTATACAAGAAGAAAAAGTACAAATTCTCTGTAGGTGTGTATCAGTGGATTCAACTGGGTATGTGTTTGCCAATATGAATTTGAAAGGGTAGCTGCTCCATTGATGATCCTGAGTGTGAGGCTTGTGGGTTATGAAAATTTTTTTCTAAAATTTCCTATTCAAAAAACATTGTTATCTTCGAATATTATTTTAATAATTAAACAATCTCAAAATGAAAAAAATCTATTTTTTACTATCGACCTTTTTATTACTTCTATTTGGTGCTAATGCGCAGACCAGTATACGATACATTAACTTGGATGTTAAAATGGGTGAGGAGGCTGATGTGGCAAGACTCTTCGCTGAATATCATGATGTTGAAAGAAAATCGGGTGCAGCGGTACTTCAGTCGGTGGGTTACTTGGGAGGGATATCTCATAGAATTGTATTTGCTGGAGATCCTGCAAATTGGGGAGAAAAAGTTGAGAGATCTGATGCTGAGTGGGAAGCTTACATAGGAAAGATGAGACCTCACTTTAACGATGTCAATCGCTCAATGGTTAGCACTAATCTTAGATGGAGAAAGGAAGGTAGTTGGGAAAAAAGCAAGGCCTCTAAATATTGGGAAATTATTCCTGAAGATCCCGAACAATTTTTAAAAGCGTATGATAATTTCATCAAATCTATAGACGAAATTTTGGGGAATAGAGTTGTCACTTTAGAATCAATTGACCTCGGGGGTATGGGGGGTACTCATACTACCTCGTTGAGAGGATCAGATTTAAATGATATTATTCTTGTTGAAAGAGAGATTCAGAAAACAAAAGCGTTTAAGGAATTTCTAGAGGAGCGGGGAAATGTAAAACTTGTAAAAAGTTATTATGCAAATACGATACACCGTTTTAACAGACACTGAAAATAAACTGAAATTTTAATTAAAAAAACTCCTAGAACCATCCTGTTCTAGGAGTTTTTCCAACCTTTAAAATGGTTTCACTATTTTAAAAAACACTTCTGAGGAGGAACTGCTTTATTTATGCTCCTGCGTTTGAATCTTCTGGGCCACCAAAAAACTCAAAATATCTTATCTAAATTTTATTTAGCTCGAAAATCTCATAGCTCATCATCACCTCATCCCAAACAGGTTTTGAAACTGGATTGGAACCATCCATAAATGATTTTAAAGCCACTTCATCATGAACAACTATTTTGAACATCACAGCACTTTTATCTGGAGATACTGACGCTAAAGTTTTGGTTAGATCTGCTATTTTCCTTCTTTCTGCCATCCCCTCTTCAGATTGCATGAAGCCCATAAATTTCTCAAACTTACCTTCCTTTATTCTGCCAATTACAAGTATATCTTTCATAGTCTATTCTTTTTATTTGATTAAATGATTGAAAGCTAATATAGTAGGCAAAATTAAATCTTGCAAGTAATTGACTTTCATTATCTTGAGATAGATAAGCTCAAGGAAGTAGGAGGAGCTGCTCTATTGATGATTCTGAGTGTGAGGCTTATGACACATAAAAAAAGGATGCTCATCTTTAAGTTAGCATCCTTTCTTTCAATTTATTTGAGTTGATCGGTTAATATTATAACCGCTCGATTTTAGATTGATCAATAAGTTTTTATATTTTTTATCATGTAATCTCTTACATTTTCGCTCTTACCTCGTTCAGCTAACATTTTCATGAATTCACTTTGGTTTTGCAGTTTGTCCAATAGCATCACGTGATCGTGATCATCTTTTCCTGAAACACCTACCCAATGAGTTGCGCCGTTAGGATAATTGATGTCATAAGTTCCAAAACCTACCCATCTCCCCTCGAATTCTGTTTTGAATTTTTTAATAATTTTGTCATGACCTATTTTGAATTGATTTGGATCGTCAATTTTCAGATCCCAAATATGAGTCCATTCATAATCTTCATTCGTTCCCTCTTGTCTGCTGAGCACTCTTCCCATATATGACGTTCCCCATTCTTCAACATAGTTACTCATTTGACTCCACCATAAGGGTGCTTTATCATCGACATTAGTTCCTTCCCAGAGATCTTCTCCCAGTTCCCAATACCATATGAGTCGATGAGTCATGCCATTATTCGCTCCTTTTCCGATAACCTGAAGTGCAAATCCCCCTTTATTAGGTTTCATATCCCCACAGCAGGTATCGTAAGCGGCTTCTATGTCGCTTTGAGCGAAATCTTTTGCCTTGATCTCCTGAACATTAAAAACCATAGTTTGAGCTGAGAGGGTCACACCGATCAGCACATTAGTTATTAAAAGAATTATTTTTTTCATTTTTAAATTGTTTGGTTGATAATAATTTTCCATCTCAATATATATAAAGTTCCTGAAATATTCAAATGCAGGAGTTATATGCAACCTTTATAATATCTTCAACTTTTGAGTAAAGCCGAGCTTTTTTCAGGAACTCTTTCAAAATTAATTGGGCAAAATAAAATCATACCTCAAGGGGCAAAAGATACTACCTATCTCATGCCTTAGTTTAAGACCAACGCTTTTGGGAAACACTCACGAGTACTATTAATCTTCTTTGAAACAGTGCGATGTATGCCAGATTTGAATATTTAAATCTTTGTAAGCGTCAACGCTAAAGGGAATATCATAGTAAAAAGATAATACCTCTAATAAATATAAATTCAGAGATAATTTTTTCAATAATTACAGCAACCGAACATCAACGATTCAACCTCTTCTCTTCAAAGGTCACATCTTGATTTTTTCGATAATGAATACGGTAATAGACCAAGCATTCGTCGGCTCCTGCCTCCAACACAGCCTTCTGTGCAATTTCAGAAATCATCATAAGGTCTTCATACTTACCTTCCATTACGGTTTCAAAAGGAGTTATTTCGTATTTTACTCCACTTTGTTGGATGATATCAATGGCACGATCGACCAAGGCATAGGTGTCGTGAGAACTACTTTTAGGAACAATTTGAATACCAAGGGTAATGAGATGATCTGTCATTGGACAAAAATACTAAATTGCTTCGGAAATGATCCAACCTGCCGTCCAACAAGCTTGAAAATTAAATCCACCCGTCAGCGCATCAATGTCCAAAACTTCTCCTGCGAGGTATAAACCCGGATATCTTTTGGCTTCCATAGTTTCGAAATTAATCTCACTCAAATCAATTCCACCTGCGGATACAAATTCTTCTTTGAAAGTACTTTTTCCAGTTACTTGAAAAAGGGCTTGGGTGAGTTCCTCTATCAATCGATTTTGAGATTTTTTAGTCAATTCAGCAAATGGAGTTTCGGTAAGTTCAAGTTTTTGAACCAATCTTTCCCAATACCTATGAGGTATTTGATTCGTTTTATAATTTTTGATCAACTTTTTGGGATGTACTTTTTTTAGTTGATCAATGATTTCGTTCAATGCTTGAGCCGTTTGTCCTGAAAAGTTAATCTGTATCTGAAAGTTATAATGGCACCCATTGAGGTGTAGCGCAGCGACTGATGATAGTTTTAGAATCGCAGGTCCACTGAGACCCCAATGGGTTATGAGTAAGGGTCCTGTTTCTGTAAATTTACTACCGATTACTCGTACGGTAGCTTTTGGGAAGGAGGTGCCGGGTAATTCATTAATTCTATCATCTTGAATGTTGAAGGTAAACAAGGATGGGACAATCGGCGTCGTCTTTAGACCTAGTTCGGTAAGTAGGCGCCAGCCGCTTTTCGTTGCACCTGTACTGAATACAACGGCATCGGCGGTGCGTATTTCTGTGTCTGTATGTATGAGCCAATCGGTGGATTTAACTATCTTTTTTACCGCACAATTTCGGATCAATTCGATACCCAAAGTATCCATTTCTTTTTCAAAGCAATCGATAATCGTTTGCGAATTATTGGTTGCCGGAAAGACGCGTTGATCTACCTCTTCATGGGTAGCTACCCCTCTTTTATAAAGCCATTCTTGCATGTCCTTGGTACTAAACCGCTCAAAAGGCTTGTAGAGTTTTTTTTGACCGCGGGGATAGAACTTGACCAAATCACCTGGTTTTTGTCGTCCATTGGTCACATTACATCTACCCCCCCCTGATATTTTTACTTTGGTAAGGGTTTTTGATGTTTTTTCGATAAGGGTAACTTGATATTTTGGATTTTTGTCTTTGATGTTGATGGCTGAAAAATAGCCTGCAGCACCCCCACCAATTACAATGATTCTTTTCTCCATCAGCTATGGATTGTAGGATTCGATAACCGAGTATGGCCATAAAATATTATCCATTGAATTGATTCATAGCATTTTCAACACCTTGGGTACAAAAGGTAAGCGCGGCATCAATGGCGCAATCCATATCTAAGACAAGGGCTTCTATTTCTTTCTGGTTAAAGGGTGAAAGGACATAGTCTATTT
>Ga0180120_10000873_pt1 | contig 15561 bp, 5 predicted proteins | sample CPBDNA_3_FD_129677 | JGI IMG/M metagenome (GOLD analysis project Ga0180120, IMG submission 129677) | Freshwater to marine salinity gradient microbial communities from Chesapeake Bay, USA - CPBay_Spr_31_0.2_DNA (version 2) (version 2) | ecosystem: Environmental > Aquatic > Marine > Coastal ... | reverse complement strand
GGAATTGATACCACTGAGTCACAACTTCGCATTGGAAATTATTTTTATATTTTAGAACAAGCAGATCAATGGGCCATTGACGATGTTCGAATTTATGATAAGGGCTTGACAGCTGAACAAGTAGAAGCTCTATACCAAGGAGATCCTGTGTCAAGGAATGTAACTTTTACAGCAACAATTAATAACAATTGGGCTAATTCAGCAAATTGGGACTCTGGTACAGAACCAAGTCCTTCCGATAACGTATTCATTCCGGCTAGTAAGATTGCAGAAATAGAAGCTTCAAGTGGATTTTCTGTGAAGGATTTAACAGTAGATTCTAGTGCTACATTAACAATTGCAAGTGGAAGTTCATTAATAGTAAATGGAAATTCTAGTGGAGATATTATTTATAACAGAACCATTCCAACAACAGGAGTTTCTACTGTAAATTTTTATTTAATATCTTCACCAGTAGTGGGACAAGATATTGATGGTTTTGTTTTCAATGAAGAATTAGAGACAGGAAATGGTAGTAATGTTGGGCTTGGAGATTATAACAATGCAACCCCAGGGTGGTCTTATTATCAATTTGGTTCCACTGGATCTGGAAATTTTACCTCCGGAGATGGAAGATCGGTCGCCTTAGGCTCATTATCCAGTGATAACTATATTTCTTTTACCGGAACATTAAATGTAGAAAATAATGGAGTTGATGTTACACTCACAACTGGAGTAAATAATTTTAATCTTATTGGGAATCCGTATCCTTCCTATATTCCTGCCAATTTAAATGCAGATAAGGATAACAATATTTTAGATATAAACGACCAAAATCTATCAGAAAAGACCCTTTGGTTATGGGATACTGCTAATGGTTCTTACAATCAAATAAATCAGACATCTTCTGCTATGTATATAGCACCAGCGCAAGGATTTTTTGTAAGTGCTTCGGCAGGAAATACTGCTTTTAGTTTTGAAGAAAATATGCAATCGCACCAAACAGATACTTTTCAAAAAATAAGCTCCTCTGCAAGACCAGAGCTTACTATTGAAATGACGAATGGAATAGATACTAGAGATACTGATATTTTTTATATAGATGGAACAACTACAGGTTTTGATAATGGGTATGACAGTTCAATTTTTGGAGGTGTTGCCAATAATTTTGCCATCTATACGCATGCTGTAGCAAATGGAACGGGAAGAAATTTAGGAATTCAATCTTTACCAACTAACAACTACGAAAACATGATTATTCCTATTGGAGTTAATGCCGTATCAGGAACAACTATTTCCATAGATGCCTCAACAAAGAACTTCCCTGCAGCAATAAATATATATCTTGAAGACAAAAAAGACAGTAGCTTTACACTTTTAGGTGCAGACTCAAAATTTAGCACAACACTAGAGACTGATTTTAATGAGATTGGCCGTTTTTATTTGCACACTACTTCAAGTTCATTAAGTACTGGAGATTCGTTAATAAACAACAACATAAGCGTGTATACTTCTAGCAGAGGAAATTTACGTATAGTTGGTATTCAAAACGGAGCAGCAAAAGTTTGTTTGTACAATCTGTTAGGAAAACAATTACTAAATATTTCCTTTGAAGGAAATGGTGTAAATAATATTGCATTGCCAAACTTTAATAGAGGTGCTTATCTTGTTCAGTTAGAAACTGAATTAGGAATCATAAATAAAAAAATAATTTTAGAGTAAGAACCGAGAATTTATTAAAAGTAATATACAATTAAAAAACAAACAGACACTATATCTTAGAACATGCCTATTAAAGATGTAAAAGGCTATTATACATTAAAAAAAAATTATTATCAGGACAAAGAACTATTAGGGTTTTCTAAAATAGTAAAAAATTAAACTTCAAAGATTTTTTTTGAAGTTTTGAAAATAGAACATACTTTTATGTTTTAAAATTTTATTAAGCAAATCGGGAAAATCCTGGTGGATATAATTATAAAAAAAAGAATGATATGAAAAAAATTACTTTATTACTAGTAGCTGCTTTATGGGTATTAGCTATTAATAACCTAAGTGCTCAAACACCGACACTTGAAGCACATTTTAAATTTGATGGTGATTTAGAGGATGAAACAAATAATTACGATCTAAGTGCTGCAAATGCGCCAAACATTGCTTATGTTACTGGGGCAGACGGAACTGTTGAGGGTGCTATTACTGGTTTTAGAGCTGCTGATTATTTAGAGACTACCGCAAATTTTTCAATAAAAGGTGATGCTAATAGAACTGTAACAGCTTGGATAAAAACGAGTGCAGTTGAGAATGCTGAAGGTGTGAATCGTGGAATCGTTAACATGGGCCATAGGGCCGCACGGAGAAAGTTTACTTTATTGATAAATGGTGATAAAGTGAGAAATGACCTTTTTGGTGGCGGAGGTAATACGGCACCTCTTACTGGAGATTCAGACATATTCGATGATGCTTGGCACCTTTTGGCTGTAGTTTTTGATAAAGATGTTGGTGATAATGGTACTTCTACAATATATGTAGATGGAGTATCCCAAGCGGTCATTGATTGGACAACTATTAATAACGGTGTAACTTTAGATACATCTGCTAGGCCATTATTGATTGGTAATGAGGAACATAACACATCAACGAACCCAAAAATCCGAGGATTTGAAGGGGCTATTGATGACGTTCGTGTTTATAATGGTACTTTAACACAGTCTGAAATCGTAGTTTTATATAATGACGGTACTTTGTCAAATGAAGAAGTTTATTCAAAGTCAGTAAATGTTTACCCTAACCCAGTAATAGACGAATTGGTTTTTGAGAATGATGATGTGGCAACAGTTGAAATATATAATTTAGTGGGTCAAAAATTAAGTGCTAAAACAGTAAGTAATAGAAGGTTGTTTTTAGGAACATTAAGCAAAGGTATTTATATGTTTAAGTTAAAAGACAATCAAAATAAATACATTGCAAGTTTAAAAGTGATTAAGGATTAAGTACATTTTTTCCATTAAATTATCATAGTAACTCATCAACACTTATACCTGTGTTGGTGAGTTTTTTATTGTGTTTTACTAATTAAATAAGGAGGTAAAGTTGTGCTATGACGTTATAATTTAAGACCTCTAGTCAGCTTCCATTTTAGTTTTTTAAAATATATTTTTTACATTTTTTTTATTCATTTTTTATTCATTTTTTGTCTTAAATAATGTTTATTTTTTTGTTTATAAGATTGTTAGCGTTTTTTTTTAATCATAAAACCTAATATGAATTGTAAACATTTCCCCCCCAAACTATACACATGTTACCCCTATAAAACTTTTCATTTAATAGTAGTTTTGTAAAAACTAAATGAAATAAGTTGAACATTTTTTTTTTACATTCAATGTAAATTCTAATTTAATACTGTTTGTTCTTGAATTTAATGCATTGAAAAATAAAGATAATTTCACTTAAATTATTTTTAGTAATAGTTAAGCCTTAAAATACTTGGTTATTAATTATAGGAAACGATTTAAAAAATTAAGGTTATGATGGCAATATCAGAGTATGTAAAAATCAATGAAGAATCACCAGAGGCTAAATATCAGCAAATTGTTAGATCTATAATACACAATGTGGTAACTGGAAATTTAGTTGTTGATCAAAAAATTCCTTCGATAAATGATATAAGTGAAGAACTGTTTGTATCTCGAGATACTGTTGAAAAAGCGTATAATATTTTAAAAAAAAAGAATATTATAACTTCCATTAGAGGAAAAGGTAGTTTTGTCAGCAGAACCAAATTAGTCACAAAAACTAAGATTCTTTTTTTGGCTAATAAGTATAGTACCCATAAGCTAGAAGTATTCAATTCTTTTATAAATAGCCTAGATGAAAATTACTATACAGATTTACGAGTTTATCATTGTAATGAAACATTATTTTTAAATATTTTAGAAAAGGAAGCCAATGGCTATGATTACTATGTTGTTATGCCTCATTTTAAAACAAAAAATGATGAACACACAAGCATTACTGAAGAAGTTTCTCTGGCACTTAACAAAATACCAAAGAATAAATTGATTTTATTAGACAATGCTTTAGGTGCTGATTATAATGAATCTATTACGGTTTATCAGGATTTTAAAAAGGATGTTTATGAGGCACTGATAGATGCTAGGCACAAATTAAATAAGTATGCTAAAATAAACCTAGTCTATCCCTCCAATACAATTCTACCGTACCCGAAAAGAATTCTTTTTGGAGTTAAGAGGTTTTGTCTTGAATTCAATTTTGAATTCGAAGTCTTGGATGAGGTTTTCGATGATATGATCATTAATAAAGGAGAATTATTCATTATTATAGAAGACTCCGATTTAGTGAGTTTTATTAAGAAAATAAGAGAGTACAGATATGTATTGGGCGATAGTGTCGGTATTCTTTCGTACAATGATACGCCTTTAAAAGATGTTTTTGGTATTTCTGTTATTTCGACAGATTTCAAAGTAATGGGAGAAACTGGAGCGAAAATGCTTTTAAATAGAGAAAAGGGTGTCTTTAAAGTGCCTTTTAATTTTCTAGATAGAGATTCTTTTTAACATGAACCAAAATAATCTTGGGTTTGTATGTGTTAGAAAGAGTAACAATAATATTTCTTCTGACAGAATCAACTATTTGAACATATTTGGGTTTTCTATAATTTTCGTCAATATCTGTGTATTTAAAAATATTCATGCTATGGTTTTGTTTGGCTAGTTTTATAGAAGTTCTTCACTTTTACACAAAGAAAAAAAATCAAGTGCTTAACATTATGAATTAAATAATAACCTATTTGCATCATAATTAATTTCAGTGCGTGATAATACAGGACATGAAAAATAAATAGATAATTTAGATTTGCATTATAACCAAGACATAATTTAACTTTTGTGAAAAATACATTAGTCAAATTAAACCATGCAGATTAGTTATGGGATGATAAAAAAGCAGCTTCTTACGGAGATGACTAAGTAGGATTGTTTTTATATCATTTTTAATAATTTGCTTAATCATACTGAATACTATATTGACGAAAAATAAATTTAATTATGAAAACAAAGCACATTTTTTTTATACCACTAATTATCCTATTTTATAATTGTAACAATGATGGTAATGATACCATTTTGTACCCAAAAAATGTAGAATTAACCTATTCTTCTCAAAATGACTTCCAATCTTGGGAAGGAGATTTTGCAGACTATTCTGTTGTTGATGTGGGTATTTATGAATTAGAATATGAATTTTCAACTTTACCAGAACCTTTGAATACTAATAAAGTAGCATTAAAACAATCAGGAAATAACCATTCCGATGATTTATTTATGTTTATTAGAAAACAAATAAATGAACTTGAACCAAACACCAATTACACAATTTCTTTTGAACTTGAATTTGCAAGTAATGTTGCTGATAATATGGTGGGAGTAGGCGGAAGTCCAGGTGAAGACGTAACTATTAAAGTAGGAGCTACCAATATTAAACCAGAAAAAATTGTTGGTACGTACAATGACGCATTAGCTTATATAATGAATATAAATAAAGGAAATCAATCAATTGGTGGTTCTGATATGGTTGTTATAGGAGATTTTTCTAATGATACTGACCTAAATGAGTATAAGTTGAAAACAATAGTGACTAATGAGACTCTTACCGTTTCAACAAATAATCAGGGAGAATTATGGGTAATAATTGGGACTGATTCTGGTTATGAAGCTACTACTACTATTTATTATAATTTGATTAAAGTAACATTGGAAAAACAATAAACTACAGAAAACAACACCTAAATAGCATTAAAACAGAGTTTAGCCAAAGCGTTATAGGTCACTTTTAATTTTTTTTTCTATATATGTATAAATTTATACATATATTTAAAAAGATTTAATTATTAACCTTTTTAATAGAAATGATAAAAATTCTTAAGAATTGTTATTTTATAAGTTTCTTTTGTTTACTTCTCTCTTTAAGTACGTATTCTCAATGGCGTTTAAATCATATAGGGGGAGATGAAGGTTTATCTCATAATAGAGTTTCAAGTATTGTTCAAGATAAACAAGGCTATTTATGGTTTGGTACTTATAATGGGGTAAACAAATACGATGGTTATACCATGAAAAAATATAACTATGCAGTGAATTCCTTAGGACTGACTAGTAATATTGTGCAAGGACTTTTTGAGGATAAAGACGGATTTATATGGGTACCTACACCATCAGGTCTTAATAGAATAGATACAGGTACAGACAAAATAAACACCTATTTTAAGGGAGATAATAGAGAGGAACCTTTACGACTAAATAATATTCACCAATCGAAATCTGGCACTTTTGTTGCCAAAACACCTGAAGGCATAAAGCTTTTTGAAGTAGATAAACAAGGGCAGCTAGAATATGATGTCTTTTTGAAAAATGAAAAGGATTTAGGTGTCAATATTAAAAAGCTAACTCCTGGATTAGATGGAAAATTTTGGTTTGTTACGTCTTCAGGAAAAGTAAAACTATATCAATTAGATATTGTTAAAGAAGGTGGAATACCTAAATTAAAAATAGATGCAACTAATTACAGAAAGTCTTTATTTAGTCAAGGAATAACTGTGTTGGATATTTTAGAATACCCAAAGAATACAATTTGGATCATAAATAACCGTCTGCAATTATTGAAGATAAAATTGAATAATGACTTAAAGGTTATTGCCTCTAAAAAAATAGATTTAGGTGCAAGTATTAATAAAGAGACTCAAAGAGTTCAGGGGCGTATAGATATGATAGTTGATGACCAGAAAAGGTTGTGGTTTGGAGGCAATAAGCTCTTGCTAAGTTATCATATGGAATCTGGTGAGGTAGTTAATTTTACCAGAGATACGGAAGTCAAAAAAGAGATTGGTGATAAATACATGCAACGCTTGTTTATTGATAACTCCAATGTTTTATGGATAGGTACTGCTAATCATGGTTTGTATAAATTGGATTTGGACAGTCATACTTTTTATAATTCAAATGAATTTTTAAACTTAAAAAATGCATCAAGTCTTTTTAAATCTCCTATAATTACTATGTCTGAAGTACAAAAAGGAGATATTTGGTTTGGAACCCAAGATGGAGATATTATAGCATTGGGCGATATTAAATTAGAAAACAATTCGAACAATAGGCCAAATTCAACTTTAGTATATAACTATTCTCAAAGAGAAAATAATAGTCAAAAACCTAAATTCACAGGTGGAATAACACGTTTGATGAAAGGTAAAGATGGAGTTGTTTGGGTTGGGACAACAAGTGGTTTAAGGAAAATTGAATTTAATGATGCATCTTCATCATACAAAATTAATACTTTAGATGAGTTAAGAGATAACTCAGAAAACCCTATTAACAACCGCGTGTTTGCAATAGAAGAGGATAGATATGGTAGTGTTTGGTTTGGTTCATGGGGAGCTGGTTTAGTACAAATAACTTTTGATAAGAATAAAGAAATATACCAAACTTCAAATTACAACACTTCTAGCACTGAATTTTCAAGTATATCGAATAACAATATTCGCGATATATTAGAGGATAGACATGGCGATCTATGGGTAGGAACAAGTAATGGATTAAATAGAATAAAATACACTGAAAGTGAAATACTAAGTATTGAAAAATTTTATAGTAGTGAAACAGATGCTAAGTCTTTGAGTAATGATCATATATTAGATATATATCAAGCCAAAAGTGGGGTTTTGTATATTGGAACTTCTGGTGGCGGGTTAAATCGTTTAAATTACAGTAACTCTGGTAATTTAGGATTTATGCACTATACAGTTGAAAATGGTTTGCCAAGTAATGTAATTTATCAGATAAGAGAAGATTCTGAAGGAAATATTTGGTTAATGCATGCCCGTAAAATTTCAAAATTAACTCCAAGTACAGGAGAGATTATTTATTTTGACAAAGGAGACGGGTTTGATGTTGATGAGTTTAGAGATAGTGCCATGACTTTTACTTCATCTGGAATAATGTTTTGTGGAGGCGTAAATGGATTTACATTTTTTCAGCCTAATAATATTAGGGTAAATACGCGTAAACCTCAGATGACTATCAGTGATTTTAAATTGTTTAATGAATCAATCAAGGTAGGTGAAAAAATTGATGACAGGGTAATCCTTGAAAAAGATATAAATGAGATAGAGGAAATTGAGTTGTCTCATAATTTAAATTCTTTTGAGTTTGTGTTTTCTAGCATGCATTTTTCAAACCCAGAAAAGAACAAGTATAAATTTATTTTAGAAGGTTTTGAAGATAAGCCTCAAGTATCGGTAGGCAAAGAACGCAGGTTTGCTTCCTATACAAATATTCCTCCTGGTGAGTACATTTTTAAGGCCTCTGGATCTAATAGTTCAGAAGTATGGAGTGACACTAAATATATTAAAGTTACTATTACTCCTCCATGGTATTTAACACCCATTGCTATTCTGTTTTTTATAATTACAGCCATCCTTGTTGTTTATATTGGTTTTAGAATTAGATGGAATCAAATAAAGCTGAAAAATGATTTAAAATTAGAAAGTGCGCTGCATGAAAAGTCAGTTGAAATTAATCAGATGAAATTGCGATTTTTTACGAATATCTCTCATGAATTAAGAACACCGTTAACGCTAATTATTGGGCCACTTCAACAGATAATGGAAGGTAGTAATGATGCGGAGTATTTGCAGCGTCTAAATAGTATAATGTATAAAAATTCTATGCGTTTATTACGTTTAATAAACCAATTACTGGACTTTAGAAAGGTAGAATCAGGGACGGTAAGTTTAATTGTTGAAGAAGGTGATTTGGCCAGATTTGTAAGGGAAATTTATAATTCTTTTAAAGAGATAGCTGATGAAAGACAGATTGAATTCAAATTTAAATCATACCAAAACACTATTCGTGGGTGGTTTGACAATGATAAATTAGAAAAAATATTATACAATCTACTGTCTAATGCGTTTAAGTTTACTCCAACCAACCGAAAAATTGAAATAATAATAAAAAAAGAAAATATTAATAATAAGGAATATGTCGTTATCAAAGTTGTAGATGAAGGTATTGGTATAGAAAGTAATGAATTACCAAGTATTTTTGAAAGGTTTTACCAATCAAAAAATGAAAAAGATACGTTACAAACAGGAACGGGTTTAGGATTGGCATATACAAAACGTTTGGTTGAAATTCATAAAGGAACTATTGAAATATCAAGTATTCTAAATAAAGGTACGATACTTACAGTTTCATTACCCCTTTCAAAAACAGCATATGAAGATATCGCCATATTGGAAATACAACCGAAACAATACAATTTTGATTTTGTCAAAAAAGAAGTTAAAAGTTTAAAAGATGCTACTCGAATGTTTCCTAAAACTGTTCTAAATGTAAATCACCCTCCAGAAACTCCTACAGTTTTAATTGTTGAAGATAATCTGGATTTACAAGAATATTTATCTAATTATTTTAAGAATTATTACCACGTGCTTAGTGCTCTAAATGGAGAAGAAGGTCTTCGAATGGCGTTAGAAAATAATCCTGATCTTATTATTTCTGATTTAATGATGAGAAAAATGAATGGTATTGAAATGTGTAAAATCATTAAAAATGATATAAAAACAAGTCACATACCAGTAATAATACTTACAGCAAAGTCAGGATTGGAAAACGAAAAAGAAGGCTTAGAAACAGGTGCTGATGAGTTTGTTTTGAAGCCTTTTAATATTGAAGTTTTAAAGCTTAGAGTTGCAAATATTTTAAAAACAAAAAAGCAATGGGCTGTAAAATTTAAAACCAAGCCAACATCATCCACATGGAAAGAATTGTCAAGTAAATTGGATAAAGATTTTTTAAAGAAATCATTAAAAATCATAAAAATAAATATTGATAAAACAGATTACACTGTAGAGCAATTTGCATTAGATATTGGTATGAGCCGATCTGCATTGCATAAAAAAATTAAGTCTATTACTGGACAATCGACTACCGAATTTATTAGGACTATAAGAATAAAACGAGCCTCCGCTCTTATGAAAACTGGTAAATTTTCAATTACAGAAATTACTTTTATGGTTGGGTTCTCTGATATTAAGTATTTTAGAGCTTGTTTTAAAAAGCAATTTAAACAAACACCAACTGAGTTTATTAAAAATTATAAAGAGATAGTTTGATGGAAGTACGACTTTAGGTCCAATCAGTAACCAATCTAAAGTTTAATAAAATAGTAAAGAGAGATCAAACGGAATAACAAGGATTTAAACCTGCGGAGCAACCTCTCGAGCAACCGTTATTTGCGCTATATCTTGGTCTCAATTATTTAGTTTTGATTTACTTCAATTAAATCATATTACTACAGAATCTATTAGTGACTTAACTTACATTATATAAAGTTTTAAAAACACTTAATTCTAATTCAATCCATAAAACCATAACCTATTGGATAATTGATAAGTTATGAGTTTTAAATAATCACTACTCTTCTTCACTAAAACTTAATATAACTATTTACACAACCTTAGAAGGTTGATTAAATATTAGATTTTTATTATCTTTCTTATCATTGATGATTTTTCAGAATATATTTTAATGATATAAACACATATTCTAAAAGACAGATTTCGATAATTATTCTTTTATTAAACGCTTTACATACAGGCTATCATCAAAGTTAATTTTTATGAAATAAAGTCCAGTTTCTAAGTTTTCTGTATTTATTTTGGTTAAAATAGTATTGCTTTTACCTTTAATAATTGTTTTTCCCGTGATATCAAAAATCTTAAAACTAAAGTTGTCAGGCGCTTTTCTGTTTTTAAAGTTAAGACTTAAAAGGTGGTGAAAAGGATTCGGGAATACCTCCATTTTTGTAGTATTCAATTCCTCATTATCAATTTCTAATGTACCAGCATTTACGGTAATCGTAAATGTTTCAGAATAAATTAACCCTCCCGAATCTGTTATATTAAGTTTGAGTTCAAGTTGCTCATAAGCGTCATATAGTATGGTTTCACTTAGTGTTATATAGTTCTCTACAATAGCAAACTTATTAAAGTCTCCAAAAGTATTATCAATTTCGACTGTATGCGTCTCGTTTAAATCGGGATCTGTAATTATAATATTTGATAATTGAAATCCTGGAGCATTATTTTCATCAAAACTTAAAGTATTGATTACGATGTCGGTAGGCGCTTCATTTACATTAATGATTTTAAATATAACATTTTCAGCCTCAGAAGTATTTATACCATCACTCATAGTCATAGGAATTGTAATTTCTATGGGTGCATTTGTCATGAAATTTTCGTTTCTTCCTTGATTATTATTCACATTTTCATAATCTATTGCGTCTGTATCTTGAATTATAACATAGCCTAAATCACTAAAGGTAAAAGCACCATCTATTATAGAAATATCTGTTATCCAATCTAAATATTCTGAAGATACTTCTCCAAGACCACCAAGACCACCAAGTCTATTATAGCCCCAGCCATAAATAGTTCCATCCGTAGCTACCCCTGTTTGAAATAACCATCCACCACCGGTAGTTTCCCATTGAATATCGCCCGCGGCAATCACTGGTTGGCTAACACTGCCAAAAGTTCCATTTCCTAATTGCCCTGTCCATCCATTACCCCAAGACCAAAGAGTATTGTCTGTTTTAATAGCGAGGGCTGTTGGACCATTTATGTTAATATGTCTCCAATCTGAATCTGAACCTATTTGGGTGATTTCATTAATCCATCCTCCAATAGGGCCTAGTCCAGATAAACCATGACCATTTGAGCCAAAGCTCCACATAGTTCCATCGTCTTTAATACCTATAACTGTGCCATTAGAACTTGAAAATGTATTCCAATCATTCCCTTCAGAAAATATTTCAACCAAACCATCGTTATTATAACCACTAATCCCTAAAATGTCATATAATTCACCTTCGCCTCCATTATAATTTCCACCAGCAAACCAAATACTTCCATTGTTTTTTTCAACAATTAAGATATCTGTTTCTTTAGTATCAAAAATTTGAAGCCAATCTGTATCATTATTTAATTTTTGATAACTTGGAATACTTGTAATTCCCTCGTTATCTCCAAATACATCAACTTGAAATGTTAGGTCTGGTGCTACATTATTATTGATTAAAGACACATCATCTATATTAACTAAACCTACCTCACCTCCAATATCAAACAAAACTCTTGCATCTGATGCTCCAAAACTTGTTGCAACTAATGTTAATGTAAAGGTTGTTCTTGTTTCACCTATATTAATAGTTTCTATATCATTCGAATGTGGGGCTTTACTAAGTCCAATACCAGCTACAATAGATCTGTTTCCATTTGACCATGCATCAAAAGTTAGTGTATATGAATCTCCGTTTATTATTTCAGTTTTTTGACTCACATTAACGCTATATACTTCACCTGCCGTTGTTACATTTTCAGAATAATAGGTATTGTCATCAACAGTTACTATGGGTGCAGATGTATCATTATTAACTCCAATAATCCAAGAGTCATTTCCCGTTTCAAAGTCTCCATTAGTTATAAGACTTCTATTTCTATTGTCACCAAGGTCTGTATTAGAAATTGTTATAAGTTCATCTTCTGCAAAGGAGTTACCACCATCTATAACAGTAACAGATGCTTGTCCGTTACCATCAGTATTTATTCTAAAGACGGCATCATTTCCTTGACCATTTGTTGTAAAGTTTCCTGTTTCATACGCACCTTGAGCTCTTAATGTATTTGCATCACTTATGTTATCTACATTATTAATTCCACCCAAACCATCTTCATTTGCATCAATGGTATTCATTGTTTTTTGAAATTGTTGATCTGGTGCTATACCTAATTGACCTTTCCAGTTCCCCCCAAAACCCCAGAGTTCACCATTATTTTTAATAGAGATAAAACCAGCCCAAGAACTTTGCCAGGTATTAATTTCAGACACATCTACTCCAGGGATTTCAGTCATGCTTAATTGGGTTTGATTATTTGTGATACCTAGACCCATATTGTAATTATTATTTTGACCGGCACCATATAATTTATTGTCTTTAACAGCATATAAATTTGATCCAGAATGAGAGAAGTCTGTCCAAACATCACTTATTTCTCCAATCCTATTTGGATAGTAGTTTTCTTTTACTCTATCTGCATGCCCTAAACCAAGTCTTCCATATTCATTATCTCCCCACACCCATAATTGACCATCGTCAGTTAAAACTCCTTGGGCAATTGCAGAAGAATTATATTTAACAATTGTAGCGTTTTCAAGTTCTTCTCCTAAATTAACTGCAATTGGTATATTTGGGTTGGATACAGCATCTTCACCATAACCTAGTTGCCCAGCATCATTAGAACCAAACATTCTCATGGATCCATTATTTGTTATAAAACCAGAAGTTCTTCCGGCTGCGCTCACATAACTTGTTGTAATTCCTCCTGTTTCAATTAATTGAAATTCTTCATAAGTATTTATTTCTCCGTTTCCAAGTTGTCCACTTAAATTCTCTCCCCAGCCATAGAAGTTTCCATCAATGTCTGCTGCTAAACCGTGTCTTCGTCCCATGTCTGCATGCATAAAATTAATATTTTCAGTTCCAGGGATTTGAGTAGGTGTTGAGATACTTTGAGTGGTGCTTACGTCAAAACCTAAATTACCATTATTGTTTTGACCCCAAACATACATTTTACCATTATTTTTAATGGCAATAGCACTATAGTTATAAGAGCTTACATGCATCCAATCTGAATCTGTACCTATCTGAACAATACCATCTTCGGTAGGGTTGTCTCCTAAACCTGAGGAACCTAGGATATTGAGACCCATTACCCATAAAGTGCCATCATCTTTAATTAAATACGTGTTTATAGTTCCACAGGATAGCATTTTCCAGTTAGCATCTGTGCCCACTTGTGTTGGGGTATAGATTTCTGTATTAAAACCATTAGCATCATAGTTCGCATCTGCATATCCCCATCCCCAAAGTTTTCCTTCTGTGTCTATAGCATTTCCATGATAAGACCCTGCAGAAGCAGTTTTCCAGGTATTTGAATCGTTTAAAAGTTGAGGAGTTCTATATTTTACGTGATTGGGATATACTGCATTGGGATCTTCCCCAATACCTAGGCTACCATCTTCATCTTGCCCCCAGCCCCATAAAGATTTATCAGCTGATTTTATTCCAAAAGCCATTCTGATGGAAGACGCAACATCATCTAATAAAAAGTCTAAATTATTGTCTAAAGGATCCTTTACTAAATAAGGATCAAAAAGTATACGTTGCGTAGGGTCCGCTCCAGCTGTTATTGGAGCCCATTTACCCCCATCATTAATGCCCCAAGTGTACAGTTGCCCGTTTTCTTTGAGAGCAAGAGTACTAAAATATTCTGCTTCTATTTTTTTCCATTCTCCTGATGAGCAATATTGAATGGTTGCAATAGTGTCTCCAACTTGGGCATTTTCATACACCTCTACTATCTGACCCGGTTCTATACTAAAACAATCTGTATTACTTTGAGCTGTAATTATATTAGCAACGAGGAAGACTGCAATTATAAATATTTTTTTCATACTGATATGTTTTGAACAAACTTAACTCTTACTTCATCTATTTGCATAAATTTGCTATATGAAGCAAGTACTTTTATAGGTAAAGTGTACCCATTGATTGTAAATATACAAAAAAACAACCTCTTTATATAAAGAGGTTGTTTAAGACATAAAACCCTATTAATTTGGGATTTAAAGGGTTAAATTGTGGTACCTCCAGTAAGTTTTAGGTTTTATCTCATTTTACGTTTTTTTATGTAAGTCAATGAATATCAATAGTATAATGACTAAATCATGATAAAATAGTAAAGAGAAATCAAACCAAATAACAAGGATTTAAACCTGCGGAGCAACCTCTCGAGCAACCGGTATTCTTGAAAAATAGGTGGTAGGGTGTTGTATAGAAAAGAGGATGTGTATAATAACTGCGTGAGATTTATAATATTTTTTGCTTTTTATTTCACTTTAGACGCTGCTATTTGTTTTTGAGACCAGCAAAAACTAGATAAAAGGCAGAATAAAATAATTATTTTTCTCATTTAGAAATTTTTCTTGATTTTTGTTTACTTTTTTTATAAAAGCAAACAAATTACAAATATCACTTGTTTATTTTTTATAAAAAAGAACAAGTTATTACCTAAAAAAAGAACAAATTTAAAAATTAAAGAATCATTAATTCTTTTTAGAGAACATTAAAAATATATTTATTATTTATTTTTACTTTGTGATTAATTTTTTTTTGAAAGTTAATACAATACGTTCACTAAAAACCATATTAAGTTTGCCACTTATAAAAAAAAGTTCTCTAAATTTTAAAATTATTATAAAAACTATGAAAAACATCACATTAATAATGGTGCTATTCTGTGCTACACAATTAGTGAATGCACAAGAAACCATACCCGTTTCTGGTGGTGAAGCTACAGGGGCTGGTGGCACGGTAAGTTATACTATTGGTCAATTAATATACACAAATCCAACAACTGCAGCAGGTTCATTAAATCAAGGG
>Ga0180120_10000867_pt1 | contig 15626 bp, 11 predicted proteins | sample CPBDNA_3_FD_129677 | JGI IMG/M metagenome (GOLD analysis project Ga0180120, IMG submission 129677) | Freshwater to marine salinity gradient microbial communities from Chesapeake Bay, USA - CPBay_Spr_31_0.2_DNA (version 2) (version 2) | ecosystem: Environmental > Aquatic > Marine > Coastal ... | reverse complement strand
TTGATGCGTGCGATCACCACTGCCTACGCAGAAAAAGATCATTTTGAAAAGGGTAAGGTTGCCGCTTCCGGCGGATCCAAAAACGGTGCATCCCCTTCCATGGCGATTATTCACGACGAGCGCATGACCGCTGTGCACGCCACCGTCTCCCCCATCTGGGACTCACCGCTCCGCCTCAATGACGAGGACGCATGGAAAGTACTGCGGGCACAACCCGGAAGAAGAGGTGGGTTTACCGGCGGGCATTTCGGACCCAATTTCAACGAGGATGTTCTTGATGCGGGCGGTACCTGGAAAGACCTGCAAAATTTCACCCGCGATATATCCGATCAAGTATTCATATCCCGCAATCTGAAAGCGTTACGAAATCGAGGGGTGGATATGCTCTTTCATCCAGGCACCCATGACTTCGTTGCCTTCGATATGGCCTGGGGAGGGAAACACCACCCAACCATCCCCGTTTACCTCGGTGCCAATTCCGGACATGGAAAACGCGGTCATCCCAAAACCGAACGGGATCAACAGAACAAATCAGGGTTTATGCTCAAGCATTTCTTTCCCGATGAGACGAAAGGTGACCTCCTCGCACCCCCTCAAGTGAAAAGTGAACTCAAAGGCAAAACGCTAAAAGTAAGTGTATCCTTCGCCCCGGATTCCGGTGAGGAAAGTGGTCGTATCTGGTGGATCTTCGACCGGGCTCCCGATGGCAGTCCCAATTACATCAGTGAAATGATCCCGGACAATCAGACCATGGAAATGGAAAAAATGGGCAATCAATGGACCGCCACCATCAAACTTGATCCCAAAGCCAAACGAATCGATTTTTTCAGCAACCACCGAAAAACACTTCGATACAAAGAATCGCCTTACAGAACTTACATGTCCAGCCCCTACACCCGGGTGAACTTAAAATAATGAAAAGTTTTTCAATCAACTTGATCTTACTATGCTTAACGATTTCTCTTTCGGCAAAGGATAAGCCAAACATTATTATCCTTCTGGCGGATGATCTCGGATGGGCAGATCTGGGCTTTCAGGGATCAGAAGATATTCGCTCGCCCCACATTGATAAATTGGCCAACAATGGAATCCGTTTCACTGATGGGCATGTCTCCGCCTCGGTATGCAGCCCGTCACGGGCCGGTTTGATGACCGGACTTTATCAGCAACGCTTTGGGCATGAAGCGAATTCACCTCCCCCCACCGACGGCATGGACCTGAAGCAGGTCACCATGGCGGACCGTCTCCAAAAACTGGGCTACCGGACCGGCTTAATTGGAAAGTGGCACCTGGGAAATCAGGACGAATTTTATCCGACTCAAAGAGGATTCGATTATTTTTACGGCCTGCGGTCCGGTTCCAGAAGTTATTTCTATCATGCCAAGAAGGATGATAAGGCAGGCAATGCCAAAGCGATTGAAGAGAATGGAAAACAGGTCAAATTCGATGGCTACCTGACCGATGTGTTCGGACAAAAAGCGATTGATTTCATTAATGCGAAAGACGACAAACCTTTCTTTCTTTTTCACTCCTTCACCGCTCCTCATGGACCGATGCATGCCACCGATGAAGACAAGGCCCTTTTCGCATCGATCAAAGATACCAAGAGAAGAAGCTATGCCGCGATGATCTGGGCCATGGACCGGGCAATTGGACAACTGGTGGATTCTCTGAAAGCCTCCGGGAAATTCGAAAATACTTTGATTTGGTTTCTCAGTGATAACGGGGGAGCCACTGGAAACGCATCGATCAACCTTCCCTTGGCCGGACATAAGGGAATCAAATTTGAAGGGGGCACAAGGGTTCCGTTTTTTGCTCATTGGCCCAGGCAATTCAAAGAACCCAACAAATTTGAACCCATGATGATCTCCCTGGATATTATGGCCACCTCCCTGGCCGCCGCAGGAGCCAAAGATAAAGATTTGAAGGGTCTCGACGGGGTAAACCTACTGCCTTTTATTCAGGGAGAGAAAGCTACCCCTCCTCACCAAAACCTCTATTGGCACAAGCTCTGGTTTTCGGCGATGCGCGACGGTCCGTGGAAATTAATTTATGTGCAGGATTACGGCTATGCTCTTTACAACCTGGATAAAGATCTGAGCGAATCAAAAAACCTGATCCAATCGGAAAAGAAAAGGTCAGAGCAAATGATTACACAGCTCAATGACTGGAAGGCCGAACTGGAAAAGCCCCGCTGGGATGAGGCTCAGGTATGGTTCCGCACCCACAGCAAAAACCACATTCGGATTATTGAGGGCGAATAGAATGTTTCTAAATTTTACTTAAGTCTGGTTTAACCGGCTTTCCTGTCTTTAGATCAACTGGATAATCCGCACCCTGCGAATCCAGTATTTTCAATAGACTCTGCCCCATTCTCTTTGCGACATCCTGTTCCTTGGTAACCAGATTATTCTTTTCAAAAGGATCGGTCTGCAGGTTGTACAGTTCCCAGTTGGTCGATCCATAATTATAAATGATTTTCCAATTATCTTGGCGATGAGTGGAAAAAAGAGTGTTTCGATGCCTGTGGGGGAAATGAGTGGTGAAAGTCGAAGGACTCTCAAAACTGGAATCTCCCCGGAATGCCACACTTACATCCACTCCATCCATTTTCGCATCATCGGGAGTCTGGGCTCCAGTAATGCTAAGGATTGTCGGCATCATATCAACACAGGTAATGATGGAATGATCAACCGAACCGATGGGGATATTCAAATTCTTTTGCAGTGGATTATTCGTGTTGGGTTTGGCCCAGGATACAATCAGTGGAACCCGCAAACCACCCTCAAAACGCGAACCTTTCTTATCTCGAAATGGTGCATTCACATGAAAAGTGCTGCCATTGTCGGAAAAGAAAATAATCAGGGTTTTCTCAGCCACACCTTCCCTTTCCAAATGTGTAACCAAGTCGCCAAGGGATTTATCCATACCTTCAACCAATGTGGCAAAAGCAAGGGCATGCCCTTTAAGTTTTGGATAATAATCCTTAAACCGTCCGTCCACTTCATACGGTGCATGTACCGCATAGTGAGACATGTACGCATAGAAAGGTTTCTTCTTTTTGCATGCCTTGGAAATTGCCTTCTTCATCTCAAGAGTAATTGCCTCGCTCAGGAAAGTATCCTTTGGGTGATAGGCTTCCAAACCGGGAACATCCCATTGATGATTGTTCTTACTTCGCCATGAAGCAGAGTATTTATATTTACCGTGATAGGAACCTGGGCCTCCACCTCCATATCCTCCAATATTTACATCAAAGCCCAAATTTAAGGGATTACCCGCTGGAGTATCATCGGGACCAAAATGTGCCTTACCCGCAAACAGAGTGGCATAGCCTGAATCCAGTAAAACCTGGGGAAGCAAAGGCAATGAAAGATCCAAGCCTTTGATGGTCCAGTCACTTGGACTCTTGATCGTTTTGGTTTGGACTCTACCCGTATCAATTTTCGACTCCTTGGGGTGCGTCCATGTGGTGACTCCATGACGCGGAGCCGCTTGCCCGGTCATCAAACTTATTCGGGTGGGTGAACAAACCGAATACGAATATGCCTGAGTAAAGAGTCTCCCATTCTTTGCGAGTTTCTCCATGTGTGGAGTACGGTATAAATCATTAGTCGGAATCCTCTTTGGCTTTCCAACTTCGTACAAAAAAGGAACGGATGTATCCCCCACACCCATATCATCGACTAAAAAGAATAGGATGTTTGGTTTATCCTTTGCAAATGACTGCTCAGTTAAAAAAATTCCAGCCGACAAAGTGTTCACCAAAAAAAATGTAAATATACTTTTACTTTTCATTTGTTTAAAAATTTTCACCAAGTTACTGCTCTTACTCCAACCATTTAAATTCGGCGAATACAATTTTGGTAATATCGGAACCGGGCTTGGGCATGATGCTAATGCTGTCCGCCACAGACCAGTCACTTAGCCCAACGCCATGACTGAGTAACTGCTTGGCCGGGAGGGTCATGCTTTGCCAGTCATTGGACGCGGTGATCTCGAGCTCCGTGGTAAAACGTCGATTGGCACTCAAAACAACTTTTTGTGGTTGGGTGCAATAAAAACGAAAGCTCAGTTTGGATCCTTTGGGGGCTTTCCATTTGGGATCCGAGAACTGAATATTTTTGGTTCCCCTGCGATTGTCCAAGGGACGGAATCCCTGCACACCCCCTACCCCTTCAGCCGGGCCGACATGGCTCCATCGGCCGGTTCCACCGGAAATTAAATCGGATTTCTTATCGGTAGCCATGGCCTTGCCCAGCTTCGAGGGAATCACTGCTTCAAAATCGGAGGATAGAACGCAGTCGTTCTGGTAACGGATATTGGCATAGGAAAACACATAATCATCCACATTCATCACCGGCAGCTTGGCCACCCAGGTATTTCCCTGCCTGACCGAATCCACATCTCTCCAAAAGCGGGCAATGTTATTGGATGTCTTCAGGCATTGAAAAACTTGGATTTCCTTGATTTCTGACTGGCTTGCAGGAGTCAGGTGCAACTCAGGTACCCCTTTTGAGTCCAATTTTATAATCGACTGCGGACGCCCCGGCCAGAAATGATTTTCGCCCAGCACATGCTTCTCCAGCCATAGCTTGCAATTATCTCCGAGTTTCTCGGTATTGTGATGACCGCGTGCCTGCACTGCAAAGTCCCAGGGCACTCCGGGTTTGAAGGTTTTAAAAGTTTCACATCCCCGCTCATGGCCACCGTGATGATCATTGGATCCATTAAGCCAAAGACTGGCTGCGGTAATGTACGGTGCATGGGCTTGGGGTGCCACCGCCGAAAGATACAGTTGTTGGCCAGGTGATTTCTCCGGTTCCTGGTATGGATTATTGTGCATCCATACGGCACGGTCGCGATAATAGTTGATCCAGCCAATTCCAAAGTAAGCAACGATCGCCTTGACCCGGGGGTCCATTCCGAGATTCCACATAATCGTACCCCCATAGGAGTATCCTTTGGCACCGATACGACCGGCATCCACTTCTTTTTGGGCCAACAAATAGCTGAGGGCTCTGCGTTGCACCGCATTCCATAAATAATGAGAAGTTGCCTTGGGATTCGTGGTTTGGCTGCCATCAGGCATACGGTCATAAATCAGGGCATGCCCCATTTTTTTGGCTTCCATATGACCGTGGGCCAAAGCATCCGGATACTGGGTGTAATCACTCCGTGTATTGATGCCGGAATAATCATGAGCCATCACCGCCCATCCATCTTTCACATATTTCATATCGATCGCGGGACCACCCATCCATCCATGAACATTCAAAAGTCCTGGTGCTTTTTTCGCTCCCTCCTTGACTGCATACTTGCAAAACACCCGTACCTCTTCGCCGTTCACATAGGCACTGATGTAGGATTCCTTGTAGAGAATTCCATCTTTGGTCTCCTGACGAACAACCTTCTCCTTAAAATCACCCTGATTCGGGTCGTAATCTTTCCAAACATCCGGGGGAGTCAACACTGGTGCGGCCTCGGCAATCGTTAGGAAAACACTGAAGAGAAGAAGATAATATCGCATAATTAAATCCAAGAGATAGGTGAGAGAAAATTTACTTTTTTATGGAATGGGTAAGATAGAATGAAATCAATTTTGTAAAACTTGCCCCTCCGCTTTTAGAAGCGTCTGGAGTTTTGCTACATCAATATCCTGCACTGGAGTATTTGCATCCATTGCCATACAGGCCGCAACACCGGCACTCTGGCCCATGATCATAAAAACAGGTTCCATACGGATTGAGCCATAGGCAACATGGGATGCAGAGAGACAAAGAGGTACCAAAAGGTTAGTGCATTCCTGTTTCTTGGGTACAATGGAACGATAAGCGATTGGATAGGGCTGTGGACATTTGTAACCGGTATTACCTTCGTTGCGAACCGTCATGATTCCCTTTTCCTCTACGACCACACGTTGACAGGAGTGGGAATCCATCGGGTAAGAAGCGAGCCCGATAGAATCTTCCACAGTTCGTGTGGATTCACAGTTTGCCTGGGTCATCACATAGTCAGATAGCATTCGGCGACCCTCACGAACATAAAGCTGATGGGGCCAATGCCCTGTCTTCACAAATTCCTTCGGATCCAAACCAAAACGATTTACTCTTTCTTGAAGAGACTGTGGAACCTGAGGGTCGTTGGCCAGAAAGTAGACCAACCCCAACTGATAATTGACATGTTCCTGGAAGATATCTTCCCGCACCTGATAGAGCTCCGACAAGGGAACAGGCAGTCCTCGCCGGGGTGGTGGGAGTTTAGCAAAAGAAACCGGCTCGTAAGTCCCGTCCGGCCAGCGGTGATTCCCCCCAATGTAATCGGAGGAAAAGCTTCCGGCATTGTTTGAGTCTCCATTGCGCATCTGAACCGGGCCATCTGTCATAGGAGTGATCGTGTAGTGAAGAGTCCAACGGAGCTTGGGGTCAAAATTAAGGAACCGACCGAGTAAAGCGTAGCGATTGGAATCATACCCGCTTGGTTTGGGAAAAGAAATTTTACCTGGCCTGTTTGAAAGATGCATCCGGAAATTGTAAGCCTGAACGCGAAAATCCCCCTCCCCTGGTTTACCTGCCGGATCGGACGATATTTCAGGAAGCAGGCCCGACTTCGGATCACCTGGCACCACATAGGGGCTTATCGGTAGTCTGCAGAACTGATATACATCTCTGTAAGAAAGCGTTTGCCATTGGCCGCCCACAGACTCGTCATAGGTCGAAGAAGGCTCCCTGCCTACATAATAGGAAACTCCGGCTGCCGCGAAGAGATCACCCTCGTAAGTTGCGTCCACAAATACCTTGGCCTGAACTTTCTCTCCTGTATCCATAGTTGCAGTCAAAATCCGTGAGTCTGTTTTCTCTACGGATATCAAGCAGCGTCGGAAAAGCACTTCGACCCCGGCGGCCTTCAGCATTTTGAGATAAAGTTTCTCCGCAGCGGACGGAGAAAAATTCCGGATACGACCGATTCGCTTATAAAACTCTTTAGCTAAACCGCCAATAGAACTTCCCTTACCCACATCCGTTGCGGTGAGCCCACCGGAAGTCAAGCCACCCACATGATTGTTAAATGAAAACAATAAAACTTTCTTACCCATCTCCGCTGCCTGAATGGCCGTGGCGACTCCGGCAGGTGTGCCACCATAAACGGCCAGATCACAGGTGAGAGATTTGGGTGCAGCAGGCTTTATTGCCCGATAATAATAAAGCTCAGAGAATGGATTGGCTGATGCAAATACCGGCACCCATATGAAAGTCAGGCAAAAGAGAATATAATTTTTCATTTATGGTTTGGTTGTGATCATTTTTTGAGCAAGAGTTTCTCTAAAAATTCCTGTCGGGATATTTTTGGTTTGGGCCGGTCTTTTTCCCAGTATTGCAAGTGACATTCCACTCCAATCTTCTTGCAGGCTTCGAGCATGATCTCTCCGAAGATCGGACTGTGTATGCCATTGGATCCACTGGTGGTGGGAAACTCGCGGTTCACATTGTAGAAAAGATGCAAAGGTGGATCATCCTTGGAGAGGTGAGTAATCGGGGAACATTTCAGGGCAAGTTCCTTGTACTTCCCCCAGTTATTCATCATTTCCTCGGCCGTCTCCGCTCCGAATGGTTTGTAGGGCATGGGATTACCGAATGTTTTCTCCCCGATCCTCTCTTTTATTATGAAAGGGTTCATGGTGGTCTGGGCCCCCGCAACCTGTGCACCGGCAATTCTAGATGAAAATCGTTCCACGGGGTCCGGGCTCTTCGGGTTGGCGATATCATCATGCAACGCAATCAACAAACTGGAGCATCCTCCTGCGGATCCCCCGGTTGCCACGATACGACTGGAATCAATCTTCCACTGATTCGCTTTGTATCGAAGAAACTGAACCGCACGCAGGGCAGAATTGAGCATCGCAGGCTGGAGTGCTCCTTCATTGACCAACGGATAACTGATCGAGGCGATATGATAGCCTTGTTTCAATTGATGGGGCCGGAGGACTTCATCTTTTTTACCCCCCATCCATCCGCCTCCGTGAATTTGCAGTAAAATCCCAACTGGTTTATCGGATTCAAACTGCCAGAAATTGATCAGCTCTTTAGGGTGTGACCCATATTTTATATCTCGATGAGTAGGTGGAAGCTCGTTGGATTTATAAACTCTTGCTTGTTTTCCCTGAGCCAAAAAGGCGAAGCTACAAAAGGCTAAAACCTGAAACACTTTCATAGTTTTACTGATCATATAATACACCAATTACTTTTGGGATAGACCGACAATATAATCCAGCATCGACGCGAACTCTTTAATGGAGAAAGGGTGCATCAAGCCGGCGGGCATCATCGAGTTGGGCAAAGTGGAACGGTTAGCAACCTCTGACTTGATTAAGATATGTTCCTGACTGGCCATGTCCCGCAACACAAGCTTGTCTGGTGTCTCCTCGGTCACGAAACCCATTACCGCCCGGTCGTCTTTCATGGTGACCAAATTGGTGGCAAAACCCTGAGCGATCGTCTTGTTGGGATGGAGAATCGCCTCAGCCAATTCATTGCGCGGATAAATGGCGGCAATATTTCCGAGGTAAGGCCCTTTCTGCGGGTCATCCTCGCGTACGGTATGACAACTTGCGCAGGCCGCTTTCGTAAATATGGCTTCCCCTAGCCCAATATCCCCTTTCATTGCTTTCACTTGACTGAGCACCTGATCAGCCTGCAAACTGGCTACTTGGGGAGAGGTGTCCTTGTTCGTTTCTTCGATCTTGAAGTGTCGCATCGCCCGAACCGCGGCTTGCCTGACACGGGCATCCGAATCTTTGGATGCATCTATGATTTGATCATCATAGGAACGGTTACGTAGATCGACCAAAACAGTAATCAAGAGAGCCTTCTTTGTCGGAATATTCCAACATTCCTCAATAAAGGTAACAGCATTCGCTTTGGCTTCCGCATTGGCATTTTTCCGGCTGGAAATATCCAGGATTCCGGAATAAGCCCATCTTGTTTTTGCGAGCGTTGGATCCCCCTTTGCCAATTCGACAAGTGCATGATGGAACTGGTCGAGTTTACGGTTATTTTTTAAGAAAGAATCTTTTCCCGAGCGAAGGACTAGCCGGTCACCACGGGATTCGACAATGATTAAGGCATCAATAATCGGGGATAGAAACTGGGGATCGCCTGGTTTAAGTAAGCATTTAAGAATTTGAGTGAGCACTTTTGATTCAAGCTTTTCGTTGTTCGCCGATGAAGCCAAAATCTGTAAGGCTGGATCAGGAATGTCTTCCTTATCCACGAGTTGCGAGGCCATGGTCGGAATAAGGGAGGAATCCTTTCGGGCAAGCTCCACCATTTTGAGAAGAGACTCATTATCCTCGATCCGGTTTTGGCTCATCATCGCTAAATAGACCCCCACTTTTTCATTCGAAACCAAGCTGACTGCCTGGCGGAGAATGTTGAGGATATGGGAAGACTGCTCCCAGGTTGTCATTTCATAATATGGCCCGCGGGTGTCGGGCCTGCCTCCCCAGTGCTTACTGTCCCACTCCTTTTCTTTGTGGTATAGACGGGCGAGGATTTCAAAGGAGTGATCGAATAAAATGTCTTTCGGGTCTTTCAGATGCTCCTCCAGTGAATTAACCACGTCGGCATTATGAATTCGCATCAGAGCAAACGATGCACCTTTTCTTTGGGAACTGTTCGAGGATGGATTGTTTAAAACGCCTAAAGCTGGTTGATAAGTGCCCAGGGCTTCAATTGCCCGATAAGCAACATGAGCAAGCGTGGGATCTGCATGTCCTAAACTTTTAGCTATTTGATTGGCCAATTCTGCCCTGTTTTGACGAACCGTGGAAACGATCGCCTCCAAGCGGGTTCGAGGATCAGAACGAGTGAGCCCTGTTTTTAATAAATCAACTGGGGCCGAACCGGGCTTACCCTGGGTGACCAAATCCATGCCAAAATCCCCGAGTGCCCGCATGACAAAAGGAGAAAGGTCAGGATCATTGGAAAGATCAGAAAATACTGCCAGTTCTTTTTCACGGGGAAAACTTGCACTCAGTAAAAGCCGCTGAGAAATCGAATACAGGGCGATTACGCGGGAACGAAGTTCTTTCTTAGAGTCTTTGGCAAAAGCAAAAAGGGAATTCGTGCTTTCATCGGTTTCAGGCCTTCGAAGTAAAGTGCGCTGGGCTGACATCGCCCGGACTTGACTGGGCGACTCAAACAAAGCAATCAATTCCTGATCAGAAAGTTTTTCAAAATCCGGGAGAGGCTCAGGAATATAACCCTTTGGCTTTACCTGCACCACAAATCCATGCTCCGGACCGGCCCAGTTAAAGGATGCCGGACCATTCCAGCTGGCCTGATAGACCCGGCTCATGCCATCCACATCGGCATCGGTTGGACGGTTCACTTTAATAAAATTTTGGGGTGCTTGCGTTTCGACAAAACCCGCCCCTTTTCGCTCCACTTGATGACGGTATAGACCTGCCCGTCCCCAGTCACAGGTGAAGGGGGCATTGGCCCATTCCTTCGGGAAACCGGGCTCGTGAATGTAGACCCCTCCGCACCCGGAACCTCCGCCGTAATCAGCCAATGGGGCAATGATTTCATCCGCAAAATTCAAATACAAACGGGGATACCCATGATCATCCAATCCACTGAAATGATGAAAGCGTACATTCCACCCTCCCCCGTCATTGGTATTATCCCGTCCGAACAAATCGAGCAATGGACTGGTGGGTACAGCTAGAATATTCCGGGTACCATAGGAAAATAACTCCAATCCGGAACCGTCCGGACGAAAACGATACACCCCCCCTCCGCGGTTCTGCAATTTCCTCCCATCGGATCCGATTGCTTCAATGAAACCAAAATCTCCTCCGGCCACATAAATCCAACCATCCACGCCCAAATCCAATCCATTGGTGGTATGATCGGCCGGCCGATCCTTGAATCCGAATGCGATATTGGAAACCAGTCGCTTGCTGTCCTCGGCTACCCCGTCTCCGTCCTGATCAAAATAAACCGAGACATGGGGAGGGTGCAGGAGATACAACCGATCATGATCCCAAATCAACCCACGGGGGGAATCAATCGAGGCAATAAACTCGGTTACCTCATCGGCCCGGCCATCTCCATCCTTGTCCCGCAGCCGTAAAACCCGCCCACGATCGGCATCTCGGCCCAACGAACCACAACCGTCACTGGAAACATAAAGATCGCCATTAGGAGCAGCTGCCACATAGACCGGGTAGTTCGCCGCTTGCCAGGGTGCAAAAAGAGTGGCCTCGAAGCCATCGGGCACACTCACCCCACCCTTTTTAAGCACCGCTGCCTCTTCGGCAGGAGTAAGTTGTACAATACCCGGTTTGTAGTTTCCACTCTTGGCAAGGGTGGAATGTTTGTCGGCAGCATCCCCACAGAGTCCGTTGAGAAAGAGGCCACAGAGAAGAGATTGAAAATATTTAGACTTCATATGTTAGTAATTTTTAAAATCTTACAAAAAGTTTTGGGGTAGGTAAATCAATCGACTCCCCATGAGAGTTCAATCTGACACTTACTAAAAACTACTTTTTAGTAGCCCAGCTGATTCCATTGGCCACCATGTCCAGGAACTCTTTGGTGGATACAGTCTCGTTGTGATGCCCCATAGTGGTCGCATAAAGCTTAAATCCACCTTTTTCCTTCACCCAGGCCAATGCCTGCGGGGCGGGTGGTTTATGTTCGGCACCGTTATCTCCGTATGCCAACACTGTGGTTCCCTCCATCACCGTGGGGACCATGTAAAGCTCACCCTTTGGGGTTCTCCATTTTTTGGGCAAGCCTTTGACTACAGGGTGCCCGGTTTGTTCTTGGGCAATGGTTACATCATAGGGGACATGGGGACCGTGTCCGGAAGAAACCACACCGAGCATTTTATTCCAGCTCTTATCTTCGGGTTTCCCTTTAAGATAGGGGTGATAGGTGTGCATGGCACAGTGCATCGCGATTGCGGGAACTCCGCTTTGATGAACCGCCACGACTTTATCGATAAATTGAGTGTCATCCTCCCGGGCAAAGCAGAAGTTATAAAATATAAAATCAAAGCCCTTGGCCCAGTCCTCCCGACCCAGTAATCCTTTCATACGCCTCGGATCCATCTCGAAAAGAATTTCCCACTCCACCGATATACGCTTACTTATCTCCTCGGTAATTATATTTTTTTGGGTGGCATAGTCATGATGCCCACCCCCCGTGACCAGCAAACCCTTAAGAGGGGTTATCTTCTCATTTGCAAAGGAAAAAAGAGCCGTGGAAAATAACAGAAAGCTAGAAAATAATTTCATAATTGGGAGGTTTACTGAATAATTTGTTTAATTGAAACAGTTTATCTAACACGAGTCGACGATTGAGACAACCCAGAGATTACCGAATCAATCCGGTTTACTCTCTTTAAATGTCAATCCTTTTAACCAGAGACAAGCTCAGTCCTTAAGGGGCTTTATCCAGACATTACGGAAACGAACCGGGTTGCCATGATCCTGCATTTTCAAGGGTCCCTTATCGCTGTGCTTTTTATATTCGGAAATCGAGTGGGGGCCTCTCCAACCAGTTCCACCACTAAGCTCGAGATTGTCATGAATCACATGACCATTGTGAATGACATGAAATTTAGCCTTTCGGGTAACCTTTCCCTGATCGTCAAACATTGGACGATGAAAAGTAACATCATAAGTCTGCCACTCTCCTGGTCCACGACTGGCATTCACCAAAGGCTTGGCCCGTCCGTACAGGGCTCCGCACTGCCCGTCCGGATAAGTGATATTTTTGTAGGAATCCAAAACCTGGATTTCATACTGCCCCATAAGAAAGACCCCGCTGTTTCCACGCCCCTGCCCGCTCCCCTTTGCTTCACTGGGTGTGGCAAATTCAATATGTAATTTACAGGATCCAAACTCTTTCTTGCTCTGCAGGTAACCACCCCCCCGGACTGATTCCAAGGCTCCATCCACTAATTTCCACTTGGTTGGCCCACCATTGGTTGCCTGCCAATTTTTGAGAGTTTTTGGGGTACCATCAAAAAGGACGACTGCCCCCTTGGGCGGTTTGGCGGCTTTGGCATTATAAGGTTTCGGGTTCACAACGGGAGGCTGCGGCTGTTTTTCCGGATCCGTCTCATGCACCTTGATTCCGTCGATGTACATGTATTCCACCTTGCGTCCGTTTTGCTCCTTGATTTCCTTACGGATGATTGGCCCGCTTGATTTCAAAGAAATGGCAAAGACATGACAAGTTAGCGTTGCGATAAAAAGAGACAGGGCTGATAATTTAAACATCTTATAAATTTCGTCTGATACTGGGTCATATGTCAATTTCATTACCGAAAAGAAAATCATTTTTTCAACTCAATCTATGAATCTCAATTTACTCACTTTCTTTATAGTTTTGGCATTCCTATCTTTGGGGAAAACATTGTTGGCTAGCACCGGACTTGCACCCGAAGTTACTGATCTCAATGCCGCAGATATCTCGTTTGAAAAAGAAAAAGGAATACATTATCTCAAAAAGCCCTTCATCACTCGTAAGCCAAGAGACAGAAATGATCAGCTTACAGTAGGTGAACTGGGAAAAGACGGAGGTAAAAAAGAGAAAATCCTCCATTATGTTCGAAAACTGGCTGAACCTGCAGACAGCCCAAAGCATGGTAAAACCGACAGCCTATTGATCTCGTACAAAGATAAGTTGATTTTCGAATCTTATTTTCGAAGAGGAAGGGCCAACTATCCGCACTATCAGATGTCCATCACCAAGTCTTACACTGCCTACGCCATAGGTAGAGCCATTCAACTTGGCCACCTTTCCATGGAGGACTTACACAAACCCGTGGTATCCTTCCTTCGGGAAATCAAAACCGACCAATTAGCCAAAGGGGCGGATAAAATCACCCTTCATCAAGCGATGCAAATGAGGTCTGGCATTCGATTACCCAAAAAGAAAATTGGCAATTTTATGCAAAAGCCCAATCTGCTTCGTGGACAGGGACAAGCCCGTGCTTACTTACAATTCACTGAGGATCTACCCGTTCTTCCAAACTCTTCATTCCAACCCTTCAAATACCAGGCAGCCGACACCGTCTTCACCATGCAGGTTCTGGAATCTATTGTTCCGGGATCGGCGGAAGGTTTCATTCGTGATGAACTGCTGAAGCCTATGGGTATTCTCAACTATGGTTGGCAGGAAGATCTGAGCGGGCTCCCCAAATCAGCAGCCGGTTCCAGTTTGCGGTCCCGCGATATGATCAAGATGGGTTTGCTTACTCTCCATCAGGGAAAATGGAAGGGGAAACAACATCTGCCTAAAGACTTTGTTAAAAGAGCCACTTCACCCCTGGTGCAGACAAATGAAGAAAACTTTTACGGCTATTTTTGGTGGAATCAGACTCGCGAAATCAACGGTAAAAAATATCCAATTATTCAGGGACGGGGAGCGGGCGGTCAGTTCATCTTTGTCTTCCCCAGTCTCGATCTCGTGGTCGTCGCCACTGCACACAACAAGGGAATGGGCAAAATGCTCAAAGAACTCCCGGAAATCCTAATCCCCGCTTTTAGCGAAAATTAGAATAAATCAGAGCAAACACCACTTACAATCTTTAGTACGGTCTTGCCTTCACCCGATAGCACCGCTTCGGGTACATTGCGAAACTGCACTTCAAAATTCTCTTGCTGATTGGCAAAAATATCAGATCCGATAAAATCTTTTCTTTCCCCAATAAAATTTCCATCTGCATCATAGAACTCCCCTTCCACACTTACCGAAGTCCAGGCATTTTCGCTTACATTAGAGATCACCCCGATCACATCCAAATGATCACCTTCGATCTTTGTCTCGAAACTTGAAATCTGCAAATCATCCTGTGCGTAGGATTTAAAAAATGTAAGAGAAAATAAGGGATAAAGACCTATCACAAGGATCGGTAAAACAAACAACCACTGTTTGGGACTATACCTGAAGCCAACAGTTGCAACTTCCTCCTTACAATGCGGGCATGTGAGTTTGTTTTGGAACATTGCAATTGGATAACGGATTACTTGATAAAAGGAAAGGTCGGACTTTCGACATGCGATTCCTTCATCGCAAGCTCAATTTCCTTTACGATTTCAGGATGCTTTAAAGCAATATTATTTTCCTCACCGATATCTTTGGACAAGTCATAAAGCTCGATTGGGGAATTTGGATCCTTACGAACATTCAAACGAATCCCCTTCCATTTCCCCATACGGACCGCCTGCTTGCCACCTCTTTCATGAAATTCCCAATAGAGATATTCTCTTTTCTTTTGTTGATTCTTTTTACCCAAGAGTGTGGGAGCGAAGGATGCACCATCCAATCCGGTAGGAGCTTCCGTGCCTGACAATTCACACAGGGTGGGTAACAAGTCCCAACCCGCTGCAATATGGGAACTGGTGCTTCCGGATTTAATTTTACCTGGCCACCAGGCAACCGTGGCCACCCGAATACCCCCCTCGTAAAGATCACGCTTATATCCCTTAAGTGGGCCGTTGCTGTCGAAAAAGTCAGGCTTGTGACCACCTTCTTTGTGAGGGCCGTTGTCCGAGGTAAAAATCACCAGGGTATTATCATCGATCTTAAGTTCTTCCAGAAGATCAA
>Ga0180120_10000864_pt1 | contig 15650 bp, 9 predicted proteins | sample CPBDNA_3_FD_129677 | JGI IMG/M metagenome (GOLD analysis project Ga0180120, IMG submission 129677) | Freshwater to marine salinity gradient microbial communities from Chesapeake Bay, USA - CPBay_Spr_31_0.2_DNA (version 2) (version 2) | ecosystem: Environmental > Aquatic > Marine > Coastal ... | reverse complement strand
GTCATTTAGCAATTTAAATAAACAAATTCTTTCGATACCAGCTACAAAAATTGGCTCTTCAGGAATCTACTTTGTGCAGGTGAACAATACCATTAAAAAACTAATTATTGATTAAAAAAATTACAATGAAAACACCATTAAAAAGTCATACAAAATTATTACTGTCTTAATAAAGAACTAAGGTAAAAAAACAAGTAGGGAGTTATAATTTTCAATTCAACAGAAATAATCTTTAAAGTTTAACCTATTTATATACAATAAAGACTGAACGTTATACAGAAACAAAAAAAATATTCTAAAGTAAAAGAAATTATGAAAAGGGAGGCTGTCTAAAAAGATTATTTTTAGACAGTTTTTTTGTTCTATTTACAGGCATAAAACTAAGTAGTAATTATAGGTTACGTAACTTTACATTGCCTATTTTACGAATGCTACGCTTTTTCCTTTCTGAGTATTTTGATTAAAAAAAAATTAAGATGAATACAGAGCTATTTTTATTTATCTATATTTCTTTTATTACTCTCAATAGCTTCTATAGTTGGTGTTCCAATTACACCTTGAAACAGGTTCTTTTGTTCTAATAATGACAAAGTAATGCCGGTCATAGTATTGGCATATATTTTACCACTCTTGCGCGTTTCTGGATAAAATTTAAAAGCAGGATTATAAGTTACTGGCATAATAACGACTTGATTGCTTCTTAAAAAATCTAGTCCCATAAAATCTACTCCAAGCCATTTAACCCATAATCTAACCTGCTGGAATGCCGTTGGACCAGATTTTGTTTCCTTTATTGAACTAACGGGTACTTGAAATACTAATTGCTTGTGTTTTGTTTTATCATTTGACCATAACCATTTCAATAATTCTTGTCTTTTACCTTTATTTTCGTACCATTTACTTGGATTTCCTTCTAGAAAAATACCGTCTACCAAATCATTAGCACACCAGTTTTTAGACGTTTTGTAAAAATTTCTTGCATTCCAATATAATATAACATTTGGCCTATTTACATCTAACCAATCTCTCATTCTTTGAACTTCATATTCTGTCCAAGAATACACAACCCCCTTAGAAGCTTTAGAATTACTTCCTATAAAGTTATCGAAGAACATGATTCCTTTTACGGTATAACCTCCAGCATCGATAGTTTTGAATTTTTCCTCAAGATAGTCCTCTAAGTCACTTCGGTCGGGAAAAGCATCGCACTTCCACCCTGTTCTACCAGCCTCAATAATTCCATTCGCACTTCCTATTTCAAAAATATTTATAAAACTTTTAAAGTCCTTACTATTTAAAGTCTCTTCCCTGTTAATTTTTTTATTGGCAAGCTTCACGGGAGATTTATGTATATTCAGACCTTCAACCAACTTTGCAGTTTGCTCCCATGAAGACCTGTTTTTTATCGCACTTTTAGGACTTGCATGGGTTCCTAGCCATATTTCATAACCCAACCCATTAATTGCTGTTTTGCTTTGAGTATAATTGCTCAAAACAAAAAGGCTAAACAATAAACCAAACCATTGTAATGTCTTTATTTTATTTTGTGTCATAAGCAATTTCCTTCGTTAGTGTTATAATATTCTTCTTATAGTCACTCAATTGTATTACTAGTAGAAAAATGATTCTGCAATGCTTTGAGATAATCATCTCGCTTTGAAAACACTCTCTGTTTTCTTAATTAATGATTGCCAATAAATAGTATTAATAAGAAAAAACAATCTCTAAACAAATAAAAACTGTCCATATACTACAAATATTATTTAGAAAGCAAAAGTAACTTAGTTAATTTTACAAAGCATCCTATATTTATTATTATTTTCCTGCTTATCACTGGCTTTAAAACTAAATGTATGCCTATTCTTAAAATAAGATATCATTTTCTTAAATGTATATAAAAATAAAATAAATAACTCATAAAACAATGGTATTTTAATATTATTAACATTACTGAATAAATCCTAATAAAAAACACAAATAAAAAAATCCCTATTAAAAGAGTATTTGATTTGTTCATAAATTATGATAATCAAAAACGCATATCACAGCAGATATAACAGGATAATTATGTGGAATATTTTATTTTTTTTTACATAATTATTATACTGGTCTAAACTTTTTAAGTTTAAGCGAAAAATAAACATTTTTTTTAGCAAATAGAAAAAAATTAAATCAGCTCATTAATAAAAACTTGTAAATGATTAAATACAAACTAAGAATATTTTTTTTATTTCAACTTTTAATTTGCTACAGTGTCCAGTGTCAAAGTAACAATAAACCTAATATAATTTTAATTGTTGCAGACGATCTTGGCTATAGTGATTTAGGTTGTTATGGAGGAGAAATAAACACACCTGCTTTGGACAAACTTGCGAATGAAGGCTTACGGTTTCCAAATATGTATAATGCTGGAATGTGCGTTATTTCGCGTAGTTCCTTATTAACAGGACAATGGTGGCCTAAGGTTGGATATGGCATAAAAAAAGGTGCTAATATTACTCAAAAATTAAAAGAAACAGGTTACCGAACAGGATTGATTGGCAAATGGCACTTGAACGGAATACCTAATGATAAAGGTTTTGATTATTTTTTTGGTTTTGTTGGAGGATTCTCTAGCTATTTTAATGGAAGTAGGGGCGAAAACGGTTATTACTTAAATAAACAACCTTTTACAGATTTTGGCGACAACTTTTACAGCACAGATGCTTTTACAAATCATGCCATCGATTTTATAGCACCAAAAAAACAAAACAACAAAGAACCTTTCTTTTTGTATTTAAGCTACCAATCTCCACACAATCCCTTACAAGCACCCAAGGAAGATATTTTAAAACATAGAGGCAATTACTTAAAAGGTTGGCAAGCTATTAGAGAAGCCCGAATAAAAAAACAAATACAATTGGGAATTGTATCTCCAGATACTCCTTTACCTGCGTACCCTAAAAACTTACCAGACTGGGAATCGTTAAGTCCTGAACAAAAAGATATGGAAGATTTAAGAATGTCTGTTTATGCAGCTATGGTAGAACTTATGGACGAAGGTATTGGTAAGCTTTTGTCTGCACTTGAAACTAATGGACAACTTGACAATACTTTGATTCTTTTTATGAGTGATAATGGCACTGATTCTTTTTCTGTAATGGATTCTGAAATGTTAAAAAGAGGATTGCTACCTGGCGATGTTGGATCAAACTACCAACCAGGAACTGGTTGGGCTTACGCTAGTGTAACCCCAAATAGATTGTATAAAATAAGTCAGCATAACGGTGGAGTAAAAACGGGCGCTATTGCTTATTGGCCAAAAGGGATTCAAAAGCAAGGAACTATTATTACAGAACCATTACACGTGGTAGATATTGCACCCACATTGTTAGAGGCCTCTAAGTACTCTAAAAATTCATTAGAACATTTGAATGCCTACGCTGGACAATCTATGGCTACATTATTTTCTGGAAAAAAGTTCAAAAGAAAGTCTCCGCTATTTTTTCAGTTTAAGGACAACAGAGCTATTAGAACTAAAACATGCAGCTTGGTTGAAGTTGATGGTTCTGGATGGGAACTATACAACCTTCAAAAAGATCCGTTAGAAACGAATGATTTAGCAAAAAAACGAAAAAATAAAGTTCACGAGTTAAATAATACTTGGTTGTCTTGGTGGAAAAAGGAAAGTAACGAAAAGAATTACACCCCTGAAAGTACCGCAACGAGCAAACATTATAAACCACAGGGTGATCGAGGAACAGGAAAAAAATATATTCCTACCGCTATGCCAATAGCTCTAAAAACAAGATATCAAAAAGAACAAACCGATTAAAATACCCTAAATTAAAGCAATTACGCATTCAATGAAAAAAGCAAATATATTTAAAAACACAACAGTCATATTCTTATTAGCAAGTTTTCTAATAGGATGTAACTTTCCAAAAAAATCACAAAAAGTAGACATTAATGCTGTTCAAGCAGATTTTACAATGCCTTCAAATGACAATACGGTATGGTGTTACTGGTATTGGATAGGTGATGACATCTCCAAAGATGGAATTACCAAAGATTTAGAAGCTATGAAAGAAGCAGGAATTGGAGGAGCACTTATTGGAAATATAAACCCTGAAGAAAAAGACGGAAATGTACCTATGCTAAGCGACTCTTGGTGGGAGCATATGGTGCATGCGATCAATGAAGGGAAACGTATCGGTGTAGATATTGGTGTTTTTAATTGCCCTGGATGGAGTCAATCAGGAGGCCCCTGGGTAAAACCAAACATGGCAATGCGATACTTAACTTTCACGGAAGCTAAAATAGCTGGTGGTGTTAAAATAGAAGTAAACTTAGCAAAACCTACCCCTGAATTTCAAGATACCTATGTATTAGCGTTTCCTACTATTTTGGAAGAAAGCAGAACGCTTTCAATTAAAAACGCAACCATTTCTATACAGCCAAAAGTAAAAGGGGTTCAACAATTAATTGATGATGACAAAAACACCTTGGTTGGCTTTTCAAAAGCAGTAAAAAAACACCAAATAAAAATTAGCAGTACAAAAGCAATCACCGCTAGAAGTTTAAAGATTACCCCTTCTACAGATGCTATTATAGTAAAATGTAATGTATTTGCCAATTTACATGGTACAGAAACATTAGTAAAGTCTTTTGTAATTGACAGAAGAAAACTTACCCCGAACGTTGGGCCAGACAAATATGCGCCCATTTTAATGGCTTTGCCTACTATAAAATCAAATAGCTTTAAAATTGAACTCGAAGCACTTGAAGGAACATTTAACTCGAAGGCAAAAGGACAAAATTGGCACCTTGCAGAAATTGAAATTTCTGAAGCAGCTGGATTGGAAAATTTCCCAGAAAAAACCTTAGGTAAAATGCACCCTACTCCCTTCCCTGCTGGGGATAGTTATTTATGGAAACCACAAGATGCCATCGACAATGATCTGTTAAAAATCTCAAAAAATACGGTTGTTGATATTAGTGACAAATTAGATAAGCATGGTAATATTGTTTGGAATGCACCAGAGGGTGAATGGACGATACAACGTTATGGAATGACACCTACGGGTACTAAAAACTCCCCTTCGGCCCCACAAGGAAAAGGGTATGAAATTGATAAAATGGACGAAGAGTTAATTCGTTTCCACTTTGATCAATTTGTGGGAAAACTATTATCTAAGGTACCCGAAGAGAATAGATCTGCATTTAAATATGTAATTGCAGATAGTTACGAAATGGGATCTCAAAACTGGTCTGATAATTTTCAAAAAGAATTTGAAAACATTTATGGATATGATCCAAAACCATTCCTGCCTACCTATACTGGAAGAATTGTTGAAAGTGTAGAAGCTTCTGAACGTTTTTTATGGGATATGCGACGATTTGTTGCAGATCAAGTTGCCTATGAATATGTTGGTGGTTTAAGAAAAATAAGTAATGAGCACAATTTACAACTCTGGTTGGAGAATTATGGTCATTGGGGATTCCCTTCTGAATTCTTAAAATACGGCGGACAATCTGACTTGGTTTCTGGTGAATTCTGGAACGAAGGAACTTTAGGTGACATTGAATGTAAATCTGCCTCTTCGGCTGCCCATATTTATGGAAAAAACAGAGTTTCAGCCGAAGCTTTTACAGCGAGTAATAGAACTTATGTGCGACATCCTGCATTACTAAAAAAACGTGGAGATTGGTCGTTTACAGAAGGAATAAATCACTTGGTACTACATCTGTATATTCATCAACCAGATGACACTAGAATTCCTGGCGTAAATGCTTGGTTTAGTACTGAGTTTAACAGACATAATACTTGGTTTAAAAAATCTAAAACATATTTTGACTATTTAAGAAGGTGCCAGCACTTATTACAACAAGGTAATTATGCCGCAGATGTATGTTATTTTATTGGGGAAGATGCTCCTATTATGACAGGTGTTCGCAACCCTGAATTACCCGATGGTTATTCTTATGACTACATCAATGCTGAAGTAATTTTAAATAGACTATCTGTAAAAGATGGAAAATTTGTACTGCCCGACGGAATGACTTATAGCTTAATGGTGCTGCCACCTTACAATACCATGAGACCAGAATTACTTGAAAAAATTGAGTCTTTGGTTGCTCAAGGCGGAAAAATATTTGGGCAAGCCCCAGAAAAATCTCCTAGTTTACAAAACTTTCCAGAGAGTGATGCACAAGTAAAAGCTTTGACAGACAAAATGTGGGGAACAAGAACAAAAAAAATAAAACCTTACCATAAAGGATTTGTGGTTGATGGATTGAAATTACAAGATGCATTAAACCAATTGGATATTGTTAAAGATGTTCAGTTTGATATGGAAGTACCTGTATTATGGACGCACCGTACATTACCAAATATGGAAATTTATTTTTTAACTAATCAAAGTGAAAAAGAAATTAGTTTCACTCCATCATTTAGAGTACAAGGAAAACAACCACAGCTTTGGGATGCCCTAACAGGAGAAGTAAGAGTTTTAAACGATTTTAAAGAAAATGATGGTAAAACGCAACTTCCTATAACCATGAAACCCCTTCAAAGTTGGTTTATTGTGTTTTCTAATGATAAATCCAAAAATATAAAAGCAGGATATGCTACCAACTTCCCGAAAACTGAGCAAATTAAAAAACTTAAAAATAACTGGGAAGTAAATTTTCACGATAAAAAAAACGGTCCTAAACAATCAATTAATTTCCCTAAGTTAACAGATTGGACGCTTCATGACAATGAGAAAATTAAGTTTTATTCGGGCACGGCAACTTATAAATCTAATTTTGAGTATAGTGCTAAAAACGTCTCAGATGCTATTTTTATAGACTTAGGAAAAGTAGGTGTTATGGCTAGTGTTTCTATCAACGGAAAAGATATTGGTACAACATGGATAGCGCCATACAAACTTAATATTACTGATGCTTTAAAAAAAGGAAACAACAGTATTGAAATTGAAGTTGTCAACGTGTTTCGGAATCGAATAACAGGAGACAAATCCCTCCCAAAAGAAAAACGCAGTACCTGGTTATTGGTAGATAGTGTTACCCCTCAAGAAGAACTTGTTCCTTCTGGATTATTAGGTCCCGTAAGCCTTGAAAGAATAAAGAATTAATAGGAATGTACTAATCTCATTATTATAGGATTTGTAGAAGAAATTCATTCAAAAACAGACATCATAAATACTACTTTAAAAAACTAAAAAATGTTCAAAAAAATTATAACGATAGCGATTCTTTTATTTGGAATAAGCACATATGCACAACTGCCTCCTGTCTTTGGAGAAGCGTATAAAAATAAAATGCGTCCTTCTGAAATGACGAAAACATACCTAACACCTCAACGTATCGTTTGGCAATCTGATAGTACAGGAACGTTTATTAAAAACTCAGAAGCGCTTCTGAAAAAAGGAAACGGGCAAGTTGCAGTAAACGATACAGGACTCTTTCAATTTGTGAGTACCTCTGAAAACAAACCTAGTATTTTATTGGATTATGGTAAGGAAATTCATGGAGGTATAAAAATTTCTATGGGCATCCGTAAAAATAAAAAACCACTAAAACTAAGAGTGCGTTTTGGTGAATCTGTTAGCGAAACAATGTCTACCGTAGGAGAAGAGAAAAACGCAACCAATGAACATTCTTTAAGAGATTTTATTGTAGAAGTACCTTGGCTTGGAAGTATTGAAGTAGGAGAAACTGGATTTCGTTTTATCCGTATTAATGTTGTAGACGCTAATGAAGAGGCCCCTATCAAATCTATTGAAGCTGCTTTTGTGTATCGGGACATTCCCTATTTAGGATCTTTTGAATCTAACGACAAACGCTTGAACGATATATGGAGCACTGGTGCTTATACCGTGCATTTAAACATGCAAAACTATTTATGGGATGGCGTAAAACGGGACCGCTTGGTATGGGTTGGAGACATGCACCCAGAAGTAATGACTATCAATTCCGTTTTTGGAAATCACGAAGTAGTTAACAAGAGTTTAGATTTGGCAAGAGACCAACACCCATTGCCGCAATGGATGAACGGTATCAGCTCTTACTCTATGTGGTGGATATTAATTCATAAAAACGTGTATGATTATCATGGAGATATTGCTTATTTAAAAGAACAAGAAGCGTATATGATTGCACTGTTAAACCAGTTGAGCACATTTATAGACAAAGACAATAAAGAAGTTCTCAATGGTGGTCGCTTTATGGACTGGCCTACTAGTGAAATTCCTGAAGCGGTGCATGCTGGACTACAAGCAATGATGATCATGACATTTGAAGCAGGTAGCGAAATTATGTCTGCATATGACAACAAAAAATTACACAAAAAATATAAAAAGATTGCAAAGCAATTAAGAAAACATAAACCTCAAGGAAACACGACCAAACAAGCAGCAGCGCTTATGGCCTTAACAGGACTGGAAGATGCAAAAAAAATTAACCAAGAAATATTGACAAAAGACGGCGTTGAACGTATGTCAACGTTTTATGGCTATTATATTTTAGAAGCCATGGCAAAAGCTAAAGACTATAATGGAGCATTAAATGTGATTCGCGATTATTGGGGGGCTATGTTAGATCTTGGTGCTACTACTTTTTGGGAAGACTTTGATATTTTAGACACAGCAAACAGCAGTCGTATTGACGAATTAATTCCACAAAACAAAGTAGACATTCATGGCGATTTTGGAGAATACTGCTATGTTGGTTTTAGACACAGTTTGTGCCATGGTTGGGCAAGTGGTCCCACAGCATGGTTAAGTCAACACGTATTAGGAATAAACATATCTAATGCTGGTAACTCAGTAGAAATAACTCCTAACCTAGGAGATTTACAATGGGCAAAAGGTAGCTTTCCAACTAAATATGGAGTATTAAAAGTGAGTCATAAAAAACGGACAGACGGAACAATTGAAACCGAAATTGATGCTCCGAAAGGATTAAAAATCATTAAATAAGTACAAAATAGTATCATCATTAAATTCATTGGTCATGAAAACATCTGCTTTACTACTCAGTGTTTTTCTTTTTTTAAGTTGTAACTCGAATAAAAAAGAAAGTAGTATTCTCGGAATTGAAAAACCAAATGTACTGCTGATAGCAGTAGATGACCTTAATGATTGGATTGGTGTATTGGGAGGACATCCGCAAGTAAAAACTCCGAACATAGATGCCTTGGCAAAAAAAGGAGTTTTGTTTAGCAATGCACATTGTCAGGCCCCCGTATGCAATCCATCTCGTGCCAGTATGATGACCTCGTTGTACCCAAGTACAACAGGTATTTACTTCTTAAGCCCAGGGATTGAAAATTCTGAAATAGCCAAGAAAAACACCGTAATGCCCATTCGTTTTAAAAATGAAGGCTATGCTGTTTCTGCTGCTGGTAAATTATTTCACAATGCAGTTCAGAATAATAAATACCTTCCTAACTATCAAGGAGAATTTGGTGGATTTGGTCCTATCCCAAGCGAGAAACTAAGCAGCTTCCCTGGTCATCCATTATGGGATTGGGGTGCGTTTCCGGAACGAGATGATCAAACACCTGATTATAAAATAGCAAGTTGGGCGGAGCAAGAATTCAATCAAAAGAAAAAACAACCGTTTTGGATGGGTATTGGGTTTTATAGACCTCACGTACCCCAATTTGCTCCTCAAAAATGGTTTGATTTATACCCTATGGAAACTTTACAGTTGCCAAGAACAATAACAGACGATGTTGATGATATTCCACAATACGGAATGGACATTACACGTTTAAAACATGTTTCTCCTACTTTTAAGTGGGTAACAGAAAATAATGCATGGAAACCTTTGGTGCAATCTTATCTAGCATGTGTAAGCTTTGTAGATGCTCAAGTGGGACGTGTACTTCATGCACTTGAAAATGGCTATTACGGCAAAAACACATACGTTGTTTTGTATAGTGATCATGGATTTCATCAGGGAGAAAAAGAACGTTTTTCCAAACGAAGTCTCTGGGAAGATGGAGCTCGTGTTCCAATGATTATTGTTGGCCCGGGAATTCCTAAAGGAAAAGTATGTTCTAAACCTGTTCAGCTACTAGACATATACCCTACACTATTGGAATTATGTAATTTAGAAAAAGATGCTAAACTTCAAGGAAACTCATTGGTTCCACTACTTAAAGATAGCAAATCTGATTGGCGTCATTACGCGAGAACGAGTTTTGGTCCGGGGAACTATGCTATCGTATCAGAGCAGTATCGTTTTATTCAATACAACGATGGTTCCGAAGAGTTTTATGATCATACTAAAGACCCTAAAGAATGGCATAATAAAATAACGGATGCTACTTATGCTAAAATAGTTCAAAAACATAGAGAACAAATACCCCAAGAACACCAACAAATATTAGGAGAAAAGTCTACAGGGCATTTGTCTTATAAAGAGACTGAACTAAACAACAAAAAATAAACCCCAATACTATGTAGTTCCCATTTGAAATTGAAAAGAACAAAGACAAGCCTAATAAATAACTGAAATGATACCTTCAAAATACAACATCCTATTTTACGCTTTTGCTTGTACAAGCATCTGTTTTTTCATGTCAGCGTTTACAACTCCAAGTAAAGAATACAAGATTTTTCAGTTTCATAAAAACAGTATTCCTCGAATAGATGGAGATTTTAGTGATTGGGAAATGGTTCCCAACGCCTACGCAATAGGATTGGACCAGTTAAAAGATACTCGAAAAAATACATTCGAAAAATTAGATCCAAAAGACTACGACATTACGGTGAAAGTGGGATGGGTAAAAAACCTAAACAGACTTTACTTTTATGTTGAAGCTTCAGATGATTATTGGAGTTTTAATGACCCCAAACTTGCTCAGGACATTTTTGAATTGGTTGTTGATGGTAATTTATCAGGAGGTCCATTTATCAAAAAACACAATGGAAATACGAAGCGTCTCCCTTACCAAGCGCTGCATTTTAAAGGACATGGCGCCCACGCACAAAACTACCATATATTTACTCCAGTAAAGAATAAAGATGAGGTAATGATATGGGGAAATACACCTTGGATTAAAGAATTTCCATATTACAATGCGGCCTATAATTACAATTTTGAACATGGTGAATCCGGAACCTTAAAAATGGAGTTTTGGATTACTCCTTTTGACCATGCGGATGAAGCAGGTATCGATCGTTCTACAGTAACTCAATTAAAAGAAAATAATCGAATCGGTATGTCTTGGTGCATTCTTGACTATGATACCTCTAAAAAATTTGAGTCCTTTTTAAATTTAGCGAATCATACAAATATGATTTATGATGCCTCGTACTTAAATCTATTTAGATTAATGCCTATTGAAGATGCGTATAAAAAATCAATAGATGCCCAATGGTCTTTTATAGAAATAGACCGCAAACAAAGGTGGTTTCAATTTAAAGATGCATCTAGTGGTTCTATCAATAAGTGGCATTGGGACTTTGGAGATGGTACAACGTCCTCAAAGCAAAACCCAGCTCACTGCTATACTGAAGCAAACGAATGGACCGTAATATTAACCGTGGAAGGGCCTGAAGGAAAATCTATTCGCTCCAAAGTATGGGATGTTGTTACCGAATAAATACTATAAAAATGATACGAAAAGGATTTAAAATGTTTGTTTATCCAGACAAAATTGAAGCATATACGAAAAGACACAATCCGATATGGACTGAACTTCAAGAAACTTTAAAGCAATACGGTGTAAGCAACTATAGTATTTTTTTAGACAAAGAAACCAATACCTTATTTGGCTATGCCGAAGTAGCAACAGAAGCCCAATGGGAGGCCATTGCCAACACAGAAGTTTGCAAAAAATGGTGGAATTACATGGCTGACTTGATGGAAACAAATAAAGATAACAGTCCTGTGTCCCATGATTTAGAATCCGTTTTTTATCTGTAATAAAAATAAAGACGTATGTATAATCCTACCCTTTTACTATCTTGCAGTGCCATGATAAAATCCAATAATTCAAAAATTAAACGCAGTCAATAATTGTTATATCATTTCAAAAAAACGTAAAATGACAAAAAAAATCATACCTGTTTTTATGCTATTATTGGCATTCTATTCTTGTAAAATCAATAGATCAAATTCCAATAAAACAATAAACACTTCAGCCCCCAATGTTCTTATTATTTTAACTGACCAATGGCGAGCTCAGGCGACTGGTTATGCTGGCGATCCAAATATACAAACACCTTATATAGATCATTTGGCCTCCATAAGTGTGAACTTTCAAAATGCTGTTTCTGGTATGCCAGTTTGTTCACCTTTTAGGGCATCGCTATTAACAGGACAAAGACCTTTAACGCATGGTGTCTTTATGAACGATGTGCAACTAGACACAAACGCCGTAACCATGGCAAAGGTGTTTTCTAAAGCAGGATATGATACTGGGTATATTGGTAAATGGCACTTAGACGGCCAAGGTAGATTGCAACTAATCCCTGCTGGACCGAGAAGACAAGGCTTTGAATTTTGGAAAGCTAACGAATGTAGCCATAACTACAATCACTCCATTTATTATGAAAATAACGATACCTCCAAAAAAGTTTGGGAAGGATACGATGCTTTTAAACAAACAAATGAGGCCATTAATTATATAGATAAAAGGAATGAAACAAATAATCCGTTTTTAATGGTGCTTTCCTATGGCACACCGCATGCACCTTACCATTCAGCTCCCATTGCATACAGAAACCGTTTTGATGCTGAAAAAATGATCGTCCGTGAAAATGTCCCCGAAGACATGAGGGAAAAAGTGAAAAAAGACCTGTCGGGCTATTATGCCCATATTGCCGCACTTGACGACATGGTAGGAAAAATAATTAACAATTTAAAGAAAAGCGGTAAATTGGATAATACTATAATTGTCTTTACCTCAGATCACGGCGATTTATTAGGATCACATGGTGCTTACAAAAAACAACAACCTTATGAGGAGTCTGCAAGAGTTCCTATGCTTTATTATATTCCAGAAAAACTAAATATTAATAAAGGAACTAAAGATGCTCTTATGAATTCTGAAGATATTATGCCCACACTTTTAAGTTTGTGCAATATCCCGATTCCAGATACTGTTGAGGGTATTAATTACAAACCCTATTTAGAAGGTAGGCAAGATATTGGAGATGCAACCCTACTAACTTGTATACAACCGTTTGGACAATGGAATAGATTTCAGCATGATGGAAAAGAATACCGAGCTATAAAAACAGTACAATTTACCTATGCCAGAGATTTAAATGGACCATGGCTATTGTTTGACAATATAAATGACCCTTACCAACTCAATAATCTTGTGGGTGATGAATCACACAAATCTGTACAAGATAATTTGGATAAAAAACTCATAGACATGCTTCATAAGAATGGAGATGAATTTCTTCCTGGCATGCATTACGTTAAAAAATGGGGATATCCTTTAGATGAAACTGAAACAGTACCTTATACACAATAAATTATATTCTAATAAACTTCTTTATATATGAACTAAAAACCAATATAAATTGATTTCTTGAAAACACTAGATTCTTTAAAAACAGTCAAGTGTTTTTTTTTATAAGCTACAATTACATTCCCTATACCATCAGTATGATATTAGATTATCTTAAGCGCATCCCTACAAGAGAATACAGGACATTATCATCCATCTACTTAAATAGCTTTACAAAAAATAAAAAAAAAGCTTAATAAAACACAATCTGGAATGAAACAATCTTTAAAATAATAAACAAACTATTAAAAGAAATCTTATCGATCTAAGCGTTTTAAAGAGAAAATTAATATATTCACCTTCTTAATCTCATAAAAAAAATGAAGCTAAATTTCAATCATAACATCGCAGCAATAATACTTTGTATCAATTGTTTTCTGGGATGTAAAAACAAAACAAACCAAATACTCGAATCCAATCCTAAAACCAATACACCATCAGGCATGCTCTGGGTACCAAAAAAAACTTTTTTACAGGGTGCAAAGGCTTCAGACTCTTACGCTATGCAAAGAGAAAAACCTGCCCATGAAGTTACGGTCGATGGTTTTTTTATATATATTACCGAAGTTACCAATCAACAATTCAAGACTTTTATAGATGCCACAGGTTATATAACTGTTGCAGAGAGAACGATTGATTGGGAAGATATGAAAAAAGAATTACCCGCAGGTACAACAAAACCGCATGATTCTATTTTACAACCGGGTAGCTTGATATTCAACAAGAATGTGAATGCCGTTGTAAATATGCAGAATTATGGACAATGGTGGACATGGAAAATTGGTGCGAATTGGAAACATCCTCAAGGTCCGGAGTCTTCCATTGATGGTCAAGATAATTACCCAGTTGTGCATGTAGCTTATCAAGATGTATTGGCTTATTGCAAATGGGCTAATAGAAGACTACCAGCAGAGGCCGAGTGGGAAGCTGCTGCGCAAGGCACTCTATATGATGCCTTATATACGTGGGGAAATGATCCCAGTGCTCTAAATGAAAAAGCCAATACGTGGCAAGGTGATTTTCCTACGCTCAACAAACCTATTGACGGCTACAAATACATTGCCTCGGTAAAATCTTATGATCCTAATAGTATTGGAATTTATGATATGGCAGGTAATGTTTGGGAGATGACTAGTGATTACTTCAATGCCAATTATTATAGCGAATTAAGTACTGAAAAGCCAATAATAAACCCAAAAGGCGCTTTAAAACCTTATAATCCCAACAATCCTTACGTAAAAGAGCGGATTATTAAGGGGGGATCCTTCCTTTGCAATGCCTCTTATTGCGCTAGCTTTAGGATTTCAGCCAAAATGGGATTCAGTCCTGACTCTGGGTCTGATCATCTTGGATTTAGAACGGTAGCTACTGAAGCAATGCTGGAAACAGAAGATTAAATAAAACCCAATAAGACAAATCCTGTGTTGGGAAAACTAAAGTTCTAATTTTTCTAAAACTTCTTTATTCTATGAAAAATATGGCTAATTTGTGTAACCAATTCGAAACTTTATAAGACATGAGCGATATTTTTATCGCTCAAAGTTATTAAAAGGTGTTCTTTTATTGGTTATTTGCTAATTGGTCTTTCTTCATCTATAAATCGACTCTGTGTGTTCATTAGTTCTGTCTCCATCCTATTCAAATAGTTATTGACCGTATGGGAATTAATAATTCTTGAATTGTTGGTTTTTATAAGTTGTCTTTAATAATCCCAATCGGCATAAGTCACCGCATATCCTGTGGAATAACTCACGCGTTTATCTGCACCTCCAAAGGATAACCACAATACAATTAAACTTTCTTGGTATCTGTTTTTAGATAAATACTTTTTTAAATATTTTAAATTGCAATATAAAACTATATCTTTGACTATAACAAAGGATGTAGCTCGGTAAAATCATAGTACATATTCACTAAACATGGCACTATGTATATTTATCGCGTCTAGTATCTATAACCATCAATTTAAAAACAGAGATTATGAAACAAATTATTACAGGATTATTTCTAACAGTTAGTCTTTTTCTAAACGCTCAAATAGTAAACATTACCTATGTGACAGTTCCAAGAGAGAATTCTGAAACTTTTTTAGAGTTACATGAGAAATTCGTGAATCTATCTAATTCGAAAG
>Ga0180120_10000863_pt1 | contig 15655 bp, 10 predicted proteins | sample CPBDNA_3_FD_129677 | JGI IMG/M metagenome (GOLD analysis project Ga0180120, IMG submission 129677) | Freshwater to marine salinity gradient microbial communities from Chesapeake Bay, USA - CPBay_Spr_31_0.2_DNA (version 2) (version 2) | ecosystem: Environmental > Aquatic > Marine > Coastal ... | reverse complement strand
GGTTGATGAGCCAATAGTATATGTGAAACATTGCATGAAATCAAAAGCTCAACTTCCCCTAGAGTGGCACACTTGAAACGTTTAATTCCTTGATCCATTTGAAGTTTTACAACTTCCCCCATTTTATGGGTCTTAATATGGGGCCATAATCGTTCAGTTCCCCCGGCAATGGATATCATGGCTGAAATGTTTTTTTTAACACGTTCAGGGTAAACAAGAAGACCTGGTGTGAGAAGTTTTTTTTCTTGATTTACTTTGTACCAAGGAGAGGCTTTCATAGTATATTAAGACGTTAATAAAAACAATGCTTCAATCTCAACAGCAATATTTTGAGGTAAAGACATGCCCACTGCACTTCGAACACCAATACCATTTTCAGTTCCAAAAACAGCCTCCATCAATTCACTAAATCCATTGATTACATAGGGATGATCTCCAAACTCAGGAGTTGCATTAACCATACCCAAAACTTTTATAACACGTTTAATTTTAAGATTAGGCGGTGCATGTGTAACTATTGAAGACAGCATAGTTAGACCCACTTGTCGCGCTGCATGTTTAGCTTCCTCTTTATTTAAAACAGAACCTACCTTCCCTTGAATTAAACCTCCATCGTTTAAAACAGGTCCTTGACCCGAAACATACAACTGATTATCAATAATCAATATAGGCTTATAAACTCCTGCTGGTTTAGGCGCTGGAGGTAAAACCAACCCCATCGCTTCGATTCGATTTTTTAACTGCTCGCTCATTATATAAAATTTTCTAAAATTAATACTCCCAGTAAACCTGTAATCCCAATGGAGGTCTCCATAACTGTCCATGTTGAAAGTGTTTCTTTAACACTTAAATTAAAATATTCTTTAAATAACCAAAACCCACTGTCATTTACGTGCGAAAGCATTAAGCTCCCGGAACCAATGGCAAGGACCATTAATTCTGGGCTAACACCAGAGCTCTGAACTAAGGGCAATACAATTCCTGCAGTGGTGAGTCCTGCAACTGTTGCTGAGCCTACTGAAAAACGAATCAATGTAGCGATTAACCAGGCTATTATAAGAGGTGACATTGAGGTGAGCTCTAATAGACTTCCGATATAGTTACTTACTCCACTGTCAATTAATATTTGTTTTAAGGCTCCCGCTCCAGATATAATTAACAAAACCATTGTTATTCCTGATACTGCGGTTCCAAATATTTTCATGATCCCTTCCATAGTATTTCCGCGAGCAATTCCTAAAGTATAGATTCCTATTAATACTGTCAATAAAAGTGCAATTACAGGATTACCAATAAACTTAATTATTGAATATAAAAAATGATCTGTCGCTATAAAATTTCCTATTACAGTAGAAAAACCTATTAAAATTACGGGAAGCAAGGCGGTTATTAAACTATTTGATAAACTAGGTAATTCATCTTCCTCAAATACTTTTGAAGCCATAAACTCTTTCAAGGGCTTAGCATCAACCCTTGGAATAAAACGGGTAAGCACGGGTCCAGAAATGATAATTGCTGGGATAGCAACCACGATTCCGTAGATTAATGTTTTTCCTAAATCTGCCTCAAACATTATTGATAAAGCAGAAGGTGCAGGGTGAGGTGGAAGAAATCCATGTGTAACTGATAAGGCTGCCAGCATGGGTAATGCGATGGAAATAAGAGAAAGACCCGTAGCAGTTGCAACAGTAAAAACTAAAGGAACTAAAATCACAAATCCTACTGAATAAAACATCGTAATCCCAACAATAAAACCAGTCAGCATTACTGCAGTACGTGTGTTTTTAATTCCAAAGAGCGAAATTAATCCATTGGTAATTTTTTGTGCTGCTCCACTTTCAGCAACTAATTTTCCTAGCATGGCCCCCAAACCGAGAATCATAACTAAAAAGCCTAACGTATTTCCAATTCCTTTTTCTATAGAACTTACGATTGCATTAAGCTCCATCCCCTGGCCTATTCCTATCGCAATTGAAACTAAAATAAAAGCAATAAAAGCATTGAGACGAAATACAATGATCAACAGAAACAAGAAAAGAATCCCCAGCGAAATAATAACTAATGGCATAGGGATAAAAATAAGAAAATAACAGGAACTATCTTCAATTATTATTTTCTAAAGAAAATTCGCTCGAAAGAATCAAAGCCCGTTGAACTCTCTAGTATTTTGGTATTGAGCCTGAAAACGTTTTTTGATAAAATTGTTAAATCATACTCCCTAACTTTCTCAGTAAAAATAGTTTTTGTCTACATAGCATAAACGCCACTTTGATTAAGACCCTTGTATGAAAATTTAATGTTTTGAAAATCACATTTTGTCAATTCATAAACCCAGATCCATTCATTGAAAGAGAGCGTGTCTTTAGTTATTTCCAAACTTTCCGTTTTATTATCACAAATTAATGGATTAAACTCTCCGTTAAAATGAGATGATATTGTTTTCACTTGCCAGTCCCCTATTATATTATTAATGGTTAATGTTTTATCTATGGGAGCGTAAAGCCAATTAACATCGTCAAGATTCTCTTCTAGCAGCTCATCATCAGAAACATTACATCCAACAAGGGCAAAAAGCGTAAACACTAAGGCAAACTTTTTCATTTGGAAAGGGTTAAGAAATAAGATTAGGTTCTCAAATATAGCTTAAAATGACTAGCACTTGGGTTTAAAGCTATTTAAAAAGAAGTTAAAAAAGGGGTTAAAAACGTCACTTCTTACACCTATATTGACACCCCCCAAAAACCACTACACAGGAATCTTAAGTTAAGGCAATGATATCAATGGATTAGAAGGGATTTTGGTTGTATCCATTAGTGTAAAAGAAAAACCCTCCACTTGGGAGGGCTAAGATTATTGATAGATGCAATGCTTACACATCAGTCATTACACCTTTTACCGCTGCAACTACATCATCTGTAATCGTCATTTTGTGTACACCAGTAGCATGGTCTGCAACTTGAGCCATCACTTCCTCAACTGATCCTTTTGCAACAAAATCACAATCGTTTCCTAAATCTGCACATTTTACTTGTTTCATTCTAATTGTTTTCTAATTAATAATTCTTCTAAGATAAATATAAAGAGTGGATTATATATCAAATCCGATCCCCCTGTTCCAATAGAAAAACCGTTTTCTAAAACCCATGCCCCTGTGTTTGGATTAGGAGTGCTTAAGAAGTTTTAGCTTTTAAAATAGAATTACCGTACAAATACCGTACAATAAAAAAATAAAAAATCCCTAAAACATTGAATTTAAATGTAATAGGGATTACTATGGCGGAGAGACAGGGATTCGAACCCTGGCGACGGTTGCCCGTCGACAGATTAGCAATCTGCTCCATTACCACTCTGGCACCTCTCCTAAATAATGGAGCACAAAAGTAAGTGTTCCGAGATAAGAAAGCAATCTTTTTTTAAATTATTCTGGGTATTCTATTCGGAGTTGATAAACGTTAATCAATTTGCGTAATAGAACCTTTTTAACTGTCTCTATTTCAGCCAATGTTATGTTAGAAGCATTAAACTGACCCTCCTCCATTTTACCTGATATTATCTTTTCAATAAAAAGATCTAACTGACCTATATCTGGTGCTTTTAGGCTTTTAGAAGCTGCCTCCACTGCATCTGCCATCATTAAAATAGCAGTCTCTTTTGAGAAAGGTCTGGGTCCTGGATACTGAAAATCTTCAATATTAGTTCCTTCCGGATCAAACTCTAATTGCTTCTTGTAAAAATAATATACACTGGACGTACCGTGATGTGTTCGAATAAAATCAATCACCCTGTCGGGGAGCTTATTTTTTTGTGCTATCAAAATGCCATCCAATACATGGTCAATGATAATTTTTGCACTTTGTTTGGGCGTGAGGGAATCATGAGGTGAATCGGGGGCAATTTGATTTTCAGAAAAATATTTGGGCTGCTTGAGTTTTCCAATATCATGGTACAATGCCCCCACTCTAACCAATAGGGTATTGGCTCCAATTTCATTCGCAGCAGCTTCGGCAAGATTAGCCACCTGTAGTGAGTGATGAAAGGTACCTGGCGCTTGATCAGAAAGTTCTTTTAGTAGTTTTGAATTGGTATCAGAAAGTTCGAGTAATGAAACATCTGAAACTAAACCAAAAAGTTTTTCATAGATATAAATCAAGGGTTGAACAAAAAGCATTAATAGGCCGTTAAGTAGAAATAATCCAATGGTTAATACATCAATTTTCAAAAAAGTTCCTTCTTGTATTATCGTAAAAGCGATGTAAGCAATCAGATAGACTAAAACGATTTGACCCACCGAAATAAATAAATTGGCCCGTCTGTATAGTTGATCTATGGACTGAATAGTAACTATCCCAGCCACAATCTGAAGAAATACAAATTCAAAACTATTAGGAACAATAAATCCTATGAGAAGTACTGTAAGTACATGAGCAAAAAGACCTAAACGGGCATCAAAAAAAGCTTTGATAATGAGTGGTAATATACAAAGTGGAGTAGCAAAAATGAGAGCTGTATTATAGCCAATTAAAACAGTTGTCACAAATACTACAAACACGATGTTAAAAAAGATAAATGTGAGCTTTCGGTTGTTTTCATAAATTGAAAAACGGTATTTGTAAAGGAATAAAAGCAATAACGAAAAGGTTAGGAATATTAAAATAGAATACCCAATAAGTACCCAAATAGAACTTTGATCGTCGTTTTCTAGCATCGAAAACTCCTTCCGTAGAGAACTTAATGTTTCGAAATGACTCTCGTCAACCATTTCACCCTCTGCGATGATTAATTCACCCGAGGCTACAACCCCTCTAGAAAGAGAAATATTCTGTAAAGTTTGATCGACTGTATTCTGATAAAAAACAAGATCTAGAGCAACATTTGGAGTAATTAACTCAAAAAAGAAGTCGTTGAAACTCTCAAAATACGCGTCATAATTAGACTCCTCAAACCATTTAGATAAACTCTCAAAAAGAGAATCCGATTTAAAAAGTTCCTTCACATTAAGAGGAATTTCTACATTATCTTGGATTAATAAAATTTCTTCGTTCCCTTGATGAATATAGTTTGGAGGGAGCACACCGTTCTCATATATTTTTTTTAATATGCTTTCTCCAAATTTATATACGCTGTCAAAAACCATAGGGTTATTAATTGAAGGAAAAAAGCGAGAAAATTCGTCTTGATACCTTGTAAAAACAAGCTCCTTTATTTTTATATCACTCCTTAAATACGGTTTTAATGAACTTAACGCAGCTTCCTGATCTGCTTTTACTTCTTGTTCTGATTTTAAAATGGAAAAATCAAAAGGGGCATAATAACTTGGGTACTGCCATGCTCTCCCTTTTTGAAACTCATATTTGAATTGACCCCCAATAGGAAAAAGATAAAGAATAAGTAATGAACTAGAAAGAATCAGTATAGACTTATAAAGTATATTCTGCTTTGCCACCAAGTAATTCCAGAAGGTTTTCAAAATCAATATTTATATTCAAAATTACACAATCTAATTGTTATGTTAGCTATTTTCAAAACAGTTGGGGGGTTGGGGAAAAGAAATACCTATTTTTGCATTTGAAATAGAAGCATACGTTTTAAAAAAATAATTTGGAATACGGTATTTGTCATCTAAGCATCGTCCCGATGCGAAAAGAAAATAATCATAGGAGTGAGATGGTTTCGCAACTCTTATACGGAGATTGTTTCAAGATCATTGGAAAAAAAAAGGAATGGTACCATATTAGCACCTTACTAGACGACTATACCGGTTGGATTGACCACAAACAAGCTCAGCAGATTACCAAAGAAGAAGCGGAAGATATTGGCGTGCAATCTACAGCATACACGACACAACTCATTGATTATATTGAGACACAAAACAATCAACTCACCACACTAGTTATAGGAAGTAATATAAGTGGTGCTTCATTATTAAACCAATCGTATTCTGGGCCCACCATCAGCGGAAAAAGTAAAAAAGAAAAACTCCTAGAGACAGCCTCATTATATTTATATGCACCTTACCTGTGGGGAGGAAAAACTCCTATGGGAATTGACTGCTCAGGTCTTACCCAAATGATTTATAGAATCAACGGGTACCAGATCCCTAGAGATGCTTCACAACAGGCGGAATTAGGAAATACATTGAGTTTTATTGATGAAAGTGAACCTGGAGATCTTGCCTTTTTTGACAATGATGAGGGTAAAATTATTCATGTAGGGTTACTCCTTGAAAATAATTACATTTTGCATGCACATGGAAAGGTTCGAATCGATCGTATCGATCAAACGGGAATCTACAATCTAGATACTCAACAACATTCTCATATGTTAAGAATCATCAAAAAAATTATATAAAAAAAAGCCTTCAGTAATTGAAGGCTTTTTTGTATTTAAAAGCGATTTTTATTCTAGAAGACCTTTCATCTTCATAAATCCTTCATTGTCTCCAAGAGTACCGTATATGTTCATCAACGTATTGACGGCTTCTTCGTTTTTACTTATCCCAATAAGTTTTTCTAGAATAGGCACACACTCTTTATATATCTCTTCACGAGCTATTTTAAGAACCTCATATCGAGCATTGTCTGTTCTAGAGTTTCCTAAAGAATTCATTTCTTCAACAATTTCTGTCTCCCCTTGTAAGATTAAAGAAACTAAATTCAAGTATCCTGATTCAGAGTTCGGATTGAGCTCGATCGATTTTTCATAATACTCTCTCGCTTCAGAAGCGTTTCCACGTTGTGCATTTACTACTCCTAGATTAAAGTAAAGTGATCCATTATTTGGATCTTGTGCTATGGCTTCTTTCATCAATTCCTCAAAACGATCATTTTCATTGAGTTGAATGTATAAATTTGCCTCTGTTAAAATTAAATTTAAATCTTTAGGGTTTGATTTTCTTGCTTCTTTTACAGCAGCCATTGCGTTCTCATCATCTCCCAATTGTGCATAAATCAAAGCAATATTTTTGACAATCTCGGGGAATTTTGACTCAGATGTTTCCTCTCGAAAATCAGTATACTCCTTAGTCTTTTTATAAAGATTAAATTCTGTCTCTGAAAATTCAACTTCTTCACCAGATTCTACTGACTTAGCAACATAGCGAGTCGTTATTCCTTCATAATTGATGTCTTTCAAAAGATTGTAATACTTTAATGAAGCATCATAATCAGCGGCGTTTACTGAACTAGAGGCTGCATAATAAAGATAATCTTCATTGGTTTCGGTATTGATCGTATAAGCTAAAAATAATTTACTTGCAGCCTGTGCAAATCGTTTTTCTGCATTGTCCTCAATAGCACTGTTTACTATATCTGAAGTTAGTGTTTGCAGTTGTGCATCATAACCTGTGTCTACTCCACCTGAAGCTTTAAATGCTTGGTATTTCTCAAAAGCCGCTTCAAAATTCTTATTGGCTTGGTCTATTTTAGCTTCCAGATAGATTTTTTGATTTAAAACTTTAGCATCAGCAAGTTCAAAAATGGCGGCACTTGACTCTAAAAGACTTGTTGCTCCTGAAACATCACCAGAATCAAATAGCTTAATCGCTTTTTTGATCTCCTTTTTTTGTCCAAAAGAAAGGGAGATCGATAAAATAAAAAGTAATACTATGTTCGTTTTCATTGTAATTTATAATTGTTTGGTTGATATTATTCAATAATAGTGCCATCGTTGATATCGATGTCATTTACATCTTCAATGGGGGTGTCATCATTCATTACTTTTGCAACCGCGGCAATGGTATCATCGCCTTTCAGATTAATTAATCTTACTCCTTGTGTTGCTCTTCCCATGACACGCAATGCAGCAACCTCCATTCGGATGGCAATTCCAGATTTATTGATGATCATCAAATCATCTGTATCAGTAACCGTTTTGATGGTCACAAGCTTACCTGTTTTATCGGTAATGGAAATAGTTTTAACACCTTTACCACCTCTGTTGGTAATACGATAATCATCTAAACTAGAACGTTTTCCATATCCATTTTCTGAAACAACTAATATATTTGCATCCATATCATTAACTGCAACCATACCTACCACTTCATCTTTAGAGTCCGCAAGTGTAATCCCTCTAACTCCAGAAGCTCCACGACCCATAGGACGTGTTTTGCTCTCTTCAAAACGAATAGCTTTACCAGACTTGACTGCCAACATTACATGACTGTTTCCATTGGTTAATTTAGCCTCTAAAAGCTCGTCGTCTTCCCTAACATTGATGGCGTTAATTCCATTAGCGCGAGGTCGAGAATATTGCTCCAAAGAAGTTTTCTTCACTTGTCCTTTTTTAGTCGCCATAATCACATAATGATTATTGATGTATTCCTCATCTTTTAGATCTTGGGTGCATATAAAGGCCTGAACTTTATCATCTTGTTCAATATTAATCAAGTTTTGAATTGCACGCCCTTTTGCAGTCTTGGAACCCTCAGGTATTTCATAAACTCGCATCCAGAAACATTTTCCCTTTTGGGTGAAAAATAGCATGTACTGATGGTTGGTTCCAACAAACAAATCTTGAAGGAAATCTTCATCACGAGTCGTAGAGGCTTTTTGTCCTACCCCACCTCTATTCTGCGTTTTGTATTCAATAAGTGGTGTTCTTTTGATGTAACCAGCGTGAGAGATTGTGATTACAACTTGCTCATCAGGAATCATGTCCTCCATGCTAAAGTCACCTCCAGCGTATTCAATATTTGAGCGGCGTTCATCACCATATTTATCTTTGATCTCAACAAGCTCCAATTTGATGATTTCCATTCTCCGTTCTTTCTTGTCAAGAATGTCTTTTAAATCCGCAATAGTAACCAACAAATCATTGTATTCTGTTCTGAGTTTGTCTTGTTCTAATCCTGTCAATTGTCGCAAGCGCATCTCAACGATAGCCTTGGCTTGTATTTCGGACAGTTTAAATTGTTTAATCAAATTCTCACGAGCAGCATCTGCGCTTTGAGAAGCTCTAATAATTTTGATCACTTCATCAATATTATCTGAAGCAATAATGAGGCCTTCTAATATATGTGCACGATCTTCCGCTTTTCGAAGTTCAAATTGAGTTCTACGAACAACAACATCATGCCTATGCTCAACAAAATGATGAATCATCTCTTTTAGATTCAACATCTGAGGTCTTCCTTTTACTAGCGCAATATTATTTACACTAAAAGAAGATTGAAGAGCGGTGTATTTATATAATTTATTGAGGACGATATTGGGAACTGCATCTCGCTTTAAGATGTAAACAATCCGCATACCATTTCGATCCGATTCATCACGAATAGAACTGATTCCCTCTACCTTTTTGTCGTTGACCATTTCAGCGGTCTTACGAATCATTTCTGCTTTGTTAACTTGATAGGGTATTTCGGTGACGATGATACATTCACGCCCGTTGACTTCTTCAATATTCGCTTTTGCTCGGATAACAATTCGTCCACGTCCAGTTAAAAAAGCTTCACGAACACCATCATATCCATAGATAGTTCCTCCAGTGGGAAAATCTGGAGCTTTAATGGTTTTAATTAATTCCTCAATGGTAATGTCATTGTTTTCGATATACTGGATCGTGCCATCAACAACCTCTGTTAAATTGTGTGGTGGCATATTTGTTGCCATACCCACTGCGATTCCTGAAGCACCATTGATTAAAAGATTCGGCACACGAGTAGGTAGTACTGTTGGCTCTTTTAATGTATCGTCAAAATTAAGCTGAAGATCAACAGTTTCTTTGTCAATATCAGCCAATAAATCTTCAGAGATCTTTTGCATTCTGGCCTCAGTATATCGCATTGCAGCAGGACTATCACCATCTACAGAACCAAAGTTTCCTTGACCATCTACTAAAAGGTAACGTAAACTCCACTCCTGGGCCATACGTACCATCGTATCATAGACAGAACTATCACCATGCGGGTGGTATTTACCTAAAACCTCACCTACAATACGTGCAGATTTCTTGTGTGCTGTGTTGGCTCGAATACCTAATTCATGCATTCCAAATAAAACACGTCGGTGAACTGGCTTTAAACCATCTCGTACGTCAGGAAGTGCACGTGACACTATGACAGACATTGAATAATCAATGTATGCTGACTTCATTTCATCTTCAATGTTGATTGGAATGATTTTATCTCCCTCGCTCATATATCTAAATTATATTAACGCTAAAATAAGGAAACACAAGACAATATATCCTATTTTACAAGGTGTTAATTGTTAAAATTATTAACAGAAAAAGAGTTGATTTTTGTTATAAATAATTATCCCTCAACTTTTGAAATCTTAATAATTTTTTGTCTATTAGCAGAGAGCAATAAACATTGGTCTGCTTTTTGAAGTAGAAACAAAAAAAATAAGATTATGGATGATAATTTTTCACCTCGAGTAAAAGATGTAATAGCATACAGCAAGGAAGAAGCGCTAAGGCTAGGTCATAATTTTATCGGTACAGAACACCTAATGTTAGGGATTTTAAGAGATGGAGGCGGCAAAGCCATAGCTATTCTTAACTCTATCGAGATCAACTTAGACGAATTAAGAAGAAAAGTGGAAATCTTAAATCCAGCAGCTCTAGAGGATGCACAATTAATAAATGACAAAAAAAATCTTCATCTTACAAGACAAGCTGAACGTGCATTAAAAACAACGTTTTTGGAGGCAAAACTCTTTCAAAGCGAGTTAATTAATACTGTTCACCTTTTACTTTGTATCTTAAGAAATGAAAATGATCCTACGACTAAATTGTTGACAAAATTAAATGTCGATTACGATTTAGTTAAAGAACAATTCAAGCTTATGTTGGCCAATGATACAGACACTTATGATGACATCTCTGCTACTTCATCCTTTCCTGAAGAGAAGAATGAGGGTGAAGAAAAAGAAAATCCTTTTATCCCAACATCGGAATCCAAAAGCAATAAAAAAACAAAAACACCCGTCTTAGACAACTTTGGACGTGATGTTACTTTGCTTGCAGAACAAGAAAAACTAGACCCTGTTGTAGGCCGGGAAAAAGAAATTGAAAGAGTTTCTCAAATTTTGAGCCGACGGAAGAAAAATAATCCCCTTTTAATTGGAGAGCCAGGTGTTGGTAAATCAGCAATTGCGGAGGGACTTGCCCTTCGAATTATTCAAAAAAGAGTTTCACGAGTCCTTTACAATAAACGAGTAGTCACCTTAGATCTTGCCAGCCTGGTTGCCGGTACAAAATATAGAGGGCAATTTGAAGAGCGCATGAAAGCGGTGATGAATGAGTTAGAAAAAAATGATGATATCATTTTATTCATTGACGAAATTCATACCATAGTTGGCGCAGGAGGTGCAACGGGAAGTCTCGATGCGTCTAACATGTTCAAACCAGCATTAGCAAGAGGAGAAATTCAATGTATTGGTGCAACTACTTTAGATGAATACCGTCAACATATTGAAAAGGATGGTGCTTTAGAACGTCGTTTTCAAAAAGTGTTAGTTGAACAAACTACACCCGAGGAAACATTAGAAATACTTGAAAATATTAAAGATCGCTATGAAAGTCATCACAACGTAAATTATACCCATGAAGCGTTGAAAGCTTGTGTAGAGCTTACAGATCGCTACATGTCAGATCGCTTTCTTCCAGACAAAGCAATTGATGCTCTTGATGAAGCAGGATCACGTGTGCATATCAACAACATGAGTGTTCCCAAAGAAATCATTGATCTGGAAAAACAACTTGATGAAATTCGAGAGTCAAAAAATACCGTTGTCAAAAAACAAAAGTATGAAGAGGCAGCCAAACTAAGAGACGATGAAAAGCGCGTTGAGCGTTTGCTAATTGAAGCTCAGGAGAGATGGCAAGAAGACTCTAAATTGAATCGGGTCACTGTAAATGAAAATAATATTGCTGATGTTGTTTCCATGATGACCAACATCCCAGTAAATAAAATTGTAAACTCTGAAAAAAGTAAACTTTCAAAACTTTCTGGCTTAATTGGAGAAAAACTAATCGGACAAAAAGAAGCCATTGAAAAAGTAGTCAAGGCAATTCAGAGAAATCGTGCATGCCTTAAAGCGCCCGACAAACCGATTGGATCTTTTATTTTCCTTGGACAAACAGGAGTAGGTAAAACACAGTTAGCCAAAATTCTAGCGTCCGAAATATTTGATTCTGAAGAGAATCTAATTCGCATCGACATGAGCGAATACATGGAAAAATTTGCCATCTCAAGATTGATTGGAGCACCCCCAGGCTATGTTGGTTATGAGGAGGGTGGACAATTGAGCGAAAAAGTTAGAAGACGCCCTTACTCTGTGATTCTTCTTGATGAGGTTGAAAAAGCACATCCTGATATTTTTAATATGCTTTTACAGGTTTTAGATGATGGTTTCCTAACGGATAGCTTGGGTAGAAAAGTAAATTTTCAAAATACTATTATCATAATGACCTCAAACATTGGGGCACGCCAAGTAAAAGATTTCGGAACAGGATTAGGTTTTGAAACGGCAGCTCAAAAGGCACAAACTTCTGATATTGAAAAGGGAGTAATTGAAAAAGAACTAAAGAAAACCTTTTCGCCAGAATTCTTGAATCGTATTGATGATATTGTGATTTTCAATGCATTAGAACAAAAAGATATTCGTAAAATTGTTGATATTGAACTAGAGAAACTTATTTTACGTATTGAAAAATTAGGATACCAGGTTACTGTAACTGATACCGCAAAAGAATTTATTTCAGAAAAAGGATTTGACATAAAATATGGTGCTAGACCATTAAATAGAGCCATTCAAAAACATGTTGAAGATTTAGTTGCTGAACATGTAGTCAGCAATACAATTAAAGAAGGAGACCTTATTAAAATTGATAAAAACAAAAAAGAGGACGCCCTTCAGCTAGATGTAAATCAACAAATTGAGAGTTCTTCATAAATTAGGCCTCTCATTATATAAATCCATTAAAAGGACTTCAAAAAACCCTTTATTTTTATTCATTAAATAGAATAAACCCAGTGCATTTGTGTTATTTTTGCACTTAATTTTATTATTTGAACCTATTACTCTTGTCTCAGGAGTTTAATTTTATCTTATGAAGGTTTTGAAATTTGGTGGAACATCCGTTGCTACCTCAGAAAGCTTGAAGCTTGTTGTTGAAATTATTAAAAAATCAACAAAACAAAAACAACTTGTTGTAGTGTCTGCTTTGGGTGGTATTACCAATTTATTAGTTGAAATGGCAACAGCTGCCAGCAGAGGAGAAAAGAACTTCAAAGCACATATCAAAACTGTTGAGGACCGTCACTTAGCTATTATTTTAGACTTTATTCCTGTTACGAAACAAAGTGGTAGCATCAGTTTTTTGAAGTCAAAAATAAATGAATTAGAAAGTGTTCTTGAATCACTATTTACCCTTAAAGAATTGACCTCAAAAAGTCTAGCCAAAATTTCTAGTTATGGTGAAATTCTCTCCAGTACAATTATATATGACCTTTTTAAATATCAAGGAATTGATGTTACCTTAAAAGACTCTAGGGATTTACTTTTTACTCAAATCGTAAATGATAGAGAAATTATTGATCACAAAAAAAGTTCTGATAAAACTCAAAAATTTGTAAAACAAGAAACTGCAGCAGTTATCATAGTTCCAGGATTTATTGCCAGCGATGAAAACGGTGACATAACAACTCTTGGAAGAGGGGGCTCTGATTTTTCTGCAGCCTTATTTGCTAATTTTATCGATGCATCAGTATTGGAAATTTGGACTGACGTAAGTGGGATGTTTACTGCGCATCCAAAATTGGTGTCTCAAGCACTACCCATTCCAAAGCTTTCATATCACGAGGCCATGGAACTCTCCCATTTTGGAGCAAAAGTGATTTACCCTCCCACTCTTCAACCCATTATTGAAAAAGAAATACCTATGTTGATCAAAAATACTTTTGATCAGGACGCAGCAGGTACTGTGATTGATTCTAAAGGAACAATTGAAGGTGGCAATGGAACTGTTGTAAAAGGTGTTAGCCATATTGAGAATGTTGCATTGGTAAGTCTTGAAGGAAGTGGAATGATTGGCATTCCTGGTTTCTCTAAACGTTTGTTTGAATGCCTATCCAATAAAAAAATAAATATAATAATGATTACGCAAGCCTCATCTGAGCATTCAATTTGTTTAGGCGTAAGGTCTGAAGATGCCGAAGTTGCTAAAAAAGCAATTGATGAACATTTTGCATTTGAAATTTCATTAAATAAAGTAGCCCCAGCAGTAGTTGAAACGAAAATGACCAACATAGCTGTTGTAGGCGACCGAATGAAAGATCATCAAGGTATTAGCGGAAAATTATTCAGTAGCCTAGGGGCAAACAAAATCAATATTAGAGCTATTGCACAAGGAGCTTCAGAACGTAACATTTCAATTATTATTGATGAAAAAAATACCCAAAAAGCTTTAAATACAGTTCATGAAAGCTTTTTTGAAGAACAATCCAAAGAATTAAATTTATTCATTACAGGAGTTGGTAATGTAGGGGGAAAACTCATTGAACAAATTCACCGTCAACAAGCATACTTATTGGAACATTTACGCTTAAAAATACGTGTGATTGCGCTTTCCAATTCAAGTAAAATGTTACTAAATGATGGACAAATTGATTTATCTGAATGGAGAGATCAGTTAAACAACAGTGCAACCAAGGCCAACCGTGATGCCTTTTTTGAACACATCCAAAAGTTGAATTTACGTAACAGTATTTTTATTGATAATACAGCAAATGAAAATATAGCAAATGAATATGGACGCTACTTAGTAAATAATATAGGTGTGGTTACCTGTAATAAAATCGCATGTGCAAGTACCCTTAGCAACTACATAGACCTTAAAAAAACAGCACGTAGATTTGGAACTCCTTTCCTTTTCGAAACTAATGTTGGTGCGGGACTACCCGTAATTGATACACTGAATAATCTGATTGCCTCTGGAGATGAAATTGTTAAAATTCAAGCCATCTTATCTGGGAGTTTAAACTTTGTATTTAACAAATTTACATTTGAGACTTCCTTTAAAGAAATAGTCCAAAGCGCACAAAAAGAAGGGTATACAGAACCAGACCCAAAAATAGATTTAAGCGGAGTTGATGTTGCAAGAAAAATATTGATTTTAGCAAGAGAGAGTGGATTTTTACTTGAATTGAGTGATATAGAAAACAACACCTTTCTTCCAGAAGAGGTGTTGAATAGTAATTCAAATGAAAGTTTCTATGAAATGATTGAAAAAAATGAAACCCATTTTCAAAATTTACTTGCTAGTGCAAATGAAAAAGGAGCTCGTTTAAAATATGTAGCTCAATTAGAAAATGGAAAAGCTAGTGTTGGACTTCAAGAGATTAATCCAAGTCATGACTTTTATAATTTAGAAGGAAGTGATAATATTATCTTATTTTATACAAATCGCTATAAAGACCAACCTTTAATTATAAAAGGTGCTGGTGCTGGTGCTGAAGTTACAGCAGCTGGAATTTTTGGAGATATCATTAGAATTGGAAAACGCTAGTTTATGGATCAAATAGAGATTTTTTGTCCTGGTAGTGTTGCAAATATTTCCTGTGGGTTTGATGTATTGGGTTTTTGTTTGGATCCCATAGGTGACATAATGCGGGTGACAAAAACAGTTACTCCTGGGATAACCATTG
>Ga0180120_10000861_pt1 | contig 15664 bp, 12 predicted proteins | sample CPBDNA_3_FD_129677 | JGI IMG/M metagenome (GOLD analysis project Ga0180120, IMG submission 129677) | Freshwater to marine salinity gradient microbial communities from Chesapeake Bay, USA - CPBay_Spr_31_0.2_DNA (version 2) (version 2) | ecosystem: Environmental > Aquatic > Marine > Coastal ... | reverse complement strand
TACAGGATCAACGGTAAGTGTAGTGGTCTCGCCTATGGTACCATCGCCTGCGTTGATAAGGAATGCGTTGTCTGTGGATAATCCAGTCACTTTCAAGTTGTCATTAACTGTCACTGCACTGGAATCACTTGATGAGATGCTGTTCAATATGACTTCACTCGAGAACGTCTTAGCACCTGTAATTGTTTGATCTGTGTTTGTCAACACGGTGATGTCAGTACTAGCACCAGCACTTGACCTTAACAAGTTCACCCTGTATGCGTTGACAGTTGTACTTGCACCTGAAGTACTTGCAGAACTTACAGTCACGGTAGAACCTGATAGTCCAGCAGTGAATGTCAACTGACTCGAACCTTTGGTTGATACTTGTGGTCCTGTTGAAACAAAGGCATCTGCACCATCACTCACAACAAACACTTCACTCACACTGGCGGCACTCTCAGAACTGCTGTTTCCTACTACAATGTAGTGGGCACCATTGGCACTGTCTGTGGAGAATGTGTCCATTGTGGTAGCACTGCTTGATGTTGAAGTCTGTCCAACGGTCTTTGTGTTATCACTGGATGCATCAGATTCTGCATCTCCAAGTAACACCCTGTACATCTTGACCGCTGTGTTTGGTTCATTTGCGGTTGCTCTCAATCTCACGTTGTCACCGCTTATGTCTGCAGTCAAACTTATAAGTTCATTGTTGCCTGTAAAATTACTGTTATATGTAGTGATAAATGCGTCAGTGCCGTTGTGTACAACCAAGCACTCTATGTTGTGTAATTCTGTCTTGCCTGTGTTGTTGGCATTGATGTAATACTTGGCACCTCTGTATGTGCCGTGTGCAAATGTGTCTAAGTTCTCTGTCGCACTGTCAACATCTGTGTTTATTATTGTCGCAACGTTTCCAGAACTGGACGCAGATGTGTTGTCGCCAAGTCCGATTTTGTAGAATTTGATTGAGTTTACTGCCGCAGTACCCGTACCCCTTAATCTGACTGTGCCTGAATTTATATCTGCAGTGAACGTCAGTTGTGCGTTACTGCCTTGCTGTACACCACCACCCGCTGATACAAAAGCATCTGTGTCGTTATGAACTAAACTTATGTTGGCAGTGGCCAGTTCGTTATTGATTTCATCCTTCATCACAGCAAGATAGAATGCACTATCAAATGTGCTTGTTGTGAATGTATCTATGTTCTTTACACTTGTACCTATAGATGTTGCTTCACCAGTACTGACGTCGTCAGATTCACTTACAGTGGCCTGTGTGGCTATGTTTGTCCATCCTGATGTGTCATATCTCTCGTATGTATCAGTGGATGTGTTGTACCTGATCATACCGGTAACATTTATAGTTGGTCGTTCTGATGTTGTTCCTTTTGGTAGTGTCAAAGCACCCGGTTCTAGTTTTAAGTTGTTGTGTGTTATGTACAAGTCGTCAGATGTGCCACCACTTGCTCTGTATATGTTTTCTGCTTCTATGGCCAGTCTAGCAAAATAAATTTTTGTGTTTGGATTACAACTTGCCCTTAGTCTTGCTTTGCCACTGCTTACATCTGCTGAGAAAGTAGCCAAAGTATTATTTGCCGAAATTACAAAACTTTCAGATATCGTAGCATCAGTACCAGCATGGTTGACCGTCATTGTGATCTCAGAATTCTGGTATTCCGATCCCGATTCCATTGTTACAAAATACCTTGCCGACTTGTATTTGAATATATCAAATGAGTCCACGGTTTCTACAGTAGAATCTATATCACCTTTGACGCCATAAAGAAAATTATCAAATTCACCTAGTTTTGTTTTTGATCCTAGATCCTGCCTGTACAGTATTGCTGTGGCTGTCGTGTTACCACCTGATGCAGAACTTAGGGTTAACGTTGCTCCTGATATATTTGCACTGATTGTATGAAGTGGTGTGCCTCTGCTTGAAACCAAAGCATAGTCATCGTGGTACACAGTTGTGCCGTCATGTGTTAGGCTGGTTTCAGATATCTGGTAGTCGCCTGCTGTGTCGTCTTTGATCAATATTACGTACTTGGCACCACGTATATCTGTCTTTGTGAATTGGTCAAGTGTTGTTGCACTTGATGATATGTTTGTTGAAGTGGCAATAATCTTGCTGTTTGTATTTGCCACGGTCTCATGATGATCGCCTAACGCTATCCTGTATACTCTTAGGTTGGTATTAGAAGAAGAGTTTGTTGCTCCTGATAACTGCAACATGTCTCCTGATATCGCCACCGTAAAATCTGCTATTCTAGTTGAATCTTCATTAACATTGTAAGTTGAAACATAAGGTGTAGAGTCGTCATGCACAACTGAAACTTTGAGGTGTCCAACAAATCCGTTTGTTTGATCTTCCATGATGATATCATAGATCGCACCTCTGTATTCCGTTATGTCAAATTCATCAACGACTGCTGATGTCGTACCTAGTTTGTAGTAATTGAATTGTTTGACTGCCGTGTTGTTTCCGCCACCACCACCTGATGATTCTGCAAATGATATCGTTCCCGCTCCATCTGTCTGTAGTACCTGTCCATTACTTCCATCGGCTGACGGAAAAGTAAATCCTGATACAGTGAGTGTTCCTGTTGTTGTTAAATTTTCGTTGCCAAAACTGATGGCACCGCTTGAGTCTGTTATTGATCCGTTTGCTAATGTTAGATTGCCAACAGTTGACCCTGTGGCCAGTGTTGCGGCACTAGTGCTTGACACACTTGTGGCTGTCACTGTTCCGTTTACTTGTAATGCTGTTGTGGGTTCTGAAGTACCAATACCCACACGACTGTTTGTAACATCGAGATACAGTAGGTTTGTTTCAAATGCCAGGTCCGTACCATTCCTAGTCAAATTTGACTTCAGTACTGACCCAGATATACGACCTATGGCCATACTAGGTACTCCTTATAATAATGTTAGTACAGCATATGCCGTACACAGTCTCGTTATCGTTGCCGACTGACAGCAGTGCTAGTATTTATACGGGCATAAAAAAAGGGCGACCGAAGCCGCCCTTAGTGTTCTACTAAAAAGTAAAATTATTTATTAGTTGTTAGTTCTCACTGCACAGTTTACCAATTTGATACCTGCGTCTGTTGAGCTCTCTAATGCTCTACCAATAACGTTGAAAGGAGAGATTGACTCACCTTGTGCTACTGCTCTTGCACAACCTTTAACACTTGAAGTAACAAGTCTTTGACCTTTTGTCACCGCACCTGTAGTTCTAACTGGTGTTCTACCTGTCATTGCTACGTATGGGTGTGATTCGTTGTTACCTGCCGCCGCGTTCATGGCGTATGCTGGCATATCAGAGATAACACCAAAAACATTCTCAGATAGATCTGTTGTGCTTTCCGTGATTTCTGCTGTTCCACCAATTGTTACTACAGCACCTGCTGACATAGGAGCGTCTGCTTCGAAACGCTCGGCAACGTCCGCGTATTGTGCCGAAGTTGATGTTGCGTGTACAACGTTTGCCCTGATGTCTACTAATTCAGAAGAACCTGGTGCACTTGTATCATTTCTGTGTCTAGCGAATGCAGTAAAGGCACCACCTACGTTACCGTGTGTAGTTGTACCATCATCTGCAAAACTTTCATCCCATGCCCAAAGAAGTGATTTCTCTGTGGCAGTTGATGCTTCACCCCTGTTAACCTGTAAACCTGAAATAGTAGGCGTACCTGCGTTTGATGAAACGTTTCTGTTTACCTCGATGATGTTGTCCTCAACTGAAAGTGTTGTTGTGTTGATGATGGTCTCAGTTCCGTCAACTGTTAAGTTTCCGTGTACCCTGACACCTGCATCTGTTACTGTTAATTCTGCGTTACTGTTTGTAGTAACAACGAAAGAACCTGCCGCGCCTGTTCCTGCTACTTCTACTTTCGTAGCACCACTGTCAGTGGTTAGCTCTGTTGATGATAAAGCCGCTACTGCATCATCGACGTATTTTTTATTAGCGAATTGACCATCAGCACTAGGTGCCGCTGTTGATCCGCCTGTGATTGTGTTTGCTGATGCACTGATTACAATGTCACCAACTGAGATACCATTATGTACTCTAAAGTTTCTTGTTGTCATAGTTCCATATTTCCCGTATGATTTGTGTTAATAAAAGTCAAGCCGTAAAAAAACGCCCCAACAGTAGTATTTACCATTGGGGCGTTTAGAATTATCTCTAGGGTTCTAGTTTTGCCTTACGCTACAAGTGAGTACTGTACTTTACCCGCTGTTACGCCACCTGTTGTAACCGCTTGTATGCTTACTGTGTTTGATCCATCATGCACAGCAGTGATTGTTCCCAAGTCACTGTCACCTGTGTTAGTGATACTAGACACAGTAATGAATGCAGTTGCACCATTGTGTACTACAACACCTTTCATCGCCGCGTACTCTGTGTTTGCAGTGTCCGTCAACTGGATGAATAACTCTGCCGATCTGTATGTTGCGGCATTGAAACTAAAGATAGTTGTCGCTGTTGATGTGAAGTTCGTTGAACTCGTCTCTGATCTTGCAACACCACCTGTGACCAATGCAGTACTATCAGCACCAGTGATCGCAAAAATCCTCGCCGCACTGTGTGGGGCAGAAGTGAATGTGATGTTGGTACCAGAAACACTGTAGTTCTCAGTTGGTTCTTGGTATACGTTGTCGATGTAAACAAATACGTTGTTCGCTGACTCTGGAGCAGAGCTAAAGAAACCTGCGAAAGTAGTTGTTGATCCGTCACCTGTTGTTGATTCTTTCGTGAACGTTGGAGCAGATCCAGCCGTCGCAAATGATATGAACGTAGATCCATCTGAACAACCTTCGTATGTTCCAGTCGTTGTGTTGAATCTAATGATACCTGATGCACCTGTTGGTCTCTGAGCAGTTGTACCTACCGGTACTCTTAATGCATCAGTTGATCCACCTGCGTCTAAGTCATAAGCCGGAGTGGCAGTCTTGATACCAACGTGATCCTCAGAACCATCAACAAACAATGCGTGTGCATGTCCATTTGATTCTACTCTGAAGTCAACACTTGCTGAACTATCGTTGATCGTAACGTTTCCACCGTCTAACTCAACAGCACCTGATGCCGTCAAAGTTGTAACAGTAGCCGCCGCCGCTGAGTTTGATCCTAATATACCATCGAGGTCAACTGCTGTAACATTTTTTGCTCTAATGTCTGCGTAACTGTCGATTGTTACGTTACCTGCTGTTGTTCCGTCTTCTCCTGCCGTGACTGCAAAAGCAAACTGATCTGCTGATTCGTCCCATAAGAATGATACGTTAGAGTCAGATCCTCTGTTGAAGAATAGACCTTGGTCAAACGTGTTGGCCGATCCACCTGAGTTGTTCTTCGCCAATGTCAAAAGCGGATCTTCAATTGTTAATGTTGTACTGTCAATGGTTGTTGTTGTACCATTTACTGTCAAGTTACCTGTGATCGTAGTCGCACCTGCAACTGTCAATGCTGAGCTTACCGCAACAACACCTGTTCCGTTTGGAGTAAGTGTGATGTCACCGTTAGTAACCTGTCCTGTTAATGTACTTGCTGTGTTTGATAGTCTCGTAACACCTAGATCTGTTGTGGCAGTTCTAAAGATCGCAGTCTGGTTTCCACTTGTCGTTAAGTGAATTTCGTCAGCGTCTGAACTTGTTTCAACATCTACTTTAGTGTCTCCGTCAGCATCCTCGATCGATGTACCTGAAGCCAAGTTGGCGTATGCACCGTTACTGTAACCCTCGATGGTTGCAGTTGTTGTGTTGTACCTGATGTCACCGTTCGCTGGTGAACCTGGTCTCTGACCTGTTGATCCTGATGGTAGTCTTAGTGAGTCAGTTGCCGCGATGTGTAATGTTGTTCCCGGCGAAGCCGTTCCAATACCTACTCTGCTGTTACTAACGTCTAAGGCTAATAAATTTGTTTCAAATGTTAAATCTGTACCAGACCTTGCTAGGTTGGCAGATAACATCTGTCCTGTTATTCGTCCTATTGCCATTGTTTTATCCCCTTATCGATAATTGATTTTATGTTGCAAAACTGTAGGTATTTATTTAAAAAGGTGATTATGACGGTGTTAAATACCGTAAGACATGAAAAGTGCGTATATTACAGTAATCGGAAACCTGCCCGTAAAGTTCGATATTGAGCAGGCAAGAAAAATAGGACCGGTGATTGCATCGGCCAATGCGAACAAAAGTATTATGTTTGATTATGCCACATGCAACACTGAAACAAATCTACAAGATATGCTAAATTCAGCAAGTTTCAAAGATTCAACACTTCTCGTTCCAGAAACACTTTTTAAGAAATATGTGTTTTTTGACGGAGTGACATGCCTCCCGGAGTTTCCTGGATTGAAAAGTTATGATATTGATCCAGAAAAATGTAGTCCGCAGACATTGAGTCTTATGTTAGCAGTGTATTTGAGACAGACTATTGTATTCCTGGTCGGGTATGACATATCCAACCCAATCGAATTGACTAGATTGAAGAGTATAATGGTGGCAAATCCAGATACCAAGTTTATGTTCATATGTAATCCACCAAGGACATATCAGTTGGATGATCTGAATAATGGATTTTGTGATACATTCATAAAGTTTCAGGAGTTAATTGACCGTGCAAAATAAAGCAATAACATACACATATAGCCTGAAGTTGATGTGGCCTGCTGTTTGTCGAAACAGAAGTGTTGAAATACTTAAAGACAGACCTGACTTGGTAGATCAGATGAATAAATTTCGTCAGAAAGTCGAGAATGTTTTGAAGATTGTGTGTAGGAAGCACTTCCAAGTTGATGCCACATACATGATGAGTGGCGTGCGTTTATGGTTTGAATCAGGACAAGACTGTTACGACTTGATTATAAGACAACCGGAGTTCGAATGGGAAATTCAACCTGAATTGTCAGTGATAAACAGTGTCACAAGTCAATTACAAACATTTCAGATAGTATATACACCCACTGGTGTCACTATTGATTAATCAGCAAATCCGTGCATCACAACAATCCTAGCACCTGTGTGTGCGGCCTCACCTGCTGTTGTGATTGTTGTACCGCTCATTGTGTAGTTTTGTGTTGGTTCCTGCATCACACCATCTATATACACAATAATATTTTTTAAATCTGTTGGCTCCACAGTCATTGTAAATGATGTTGTTGAACCGTCACCAGTAAAAATGTCCTTTGTGATTGTTCCGGCATCTGCACTTGTTCTAAGATTTACATATGTTGACCCGTCCTGCGAAACTTCGTACTGTCCTGACTGTGTGTTGAATCTGATGATACCTTCTTCCGCTGTTGGTCTCTGTGCTGTGTTTCCTTTAGGCAATGTGACACTAGTTGTACCTTCGAATATGTAACTACCGGTGCCCGAATTATCAAACGTCATGTCTGCGTTTGATGGTGCACTTAAAGTTGATCCGGTAAAAGTAATATCACCTGTTGATGCTGTGCTGAAATTTTGTAAACCTAAGGTTCCTGTGTATCTTGCACCAGAAACGTAAACAGATTTGCCGGAGAAGTTAATTCCATTGGGTAAGTTCGAACCAATGAAGTGTACCACACCTGACTGATAATCAAAGAACCATTCGTCATTGTTACCTGAACCGGTAGCAAATACTTGATCGCCACCGGATGCGGCGTTGCCGGCATCACCTGAAGTGTGAATATAAATTTTTACTTGATAAGTTGATCCAAACTCAGGTGGTATCCAGTCAGCCAGGCCTGTTTTCCAGGTCCTGTTTGCAGTCGCAGTACCGTCATTAGTAGTCTCGTCTGGAGTGCCTGTTGGGTAGACTGTTACCACACCCGCACTCGATCCTGGCATTGTGCTAGGTATTAGACTCGCTTGGTTCCAAACTTTGTCACCCCGTAGTAACAACGGTGATGCAATGGCCTCATTGGGTGCTTTCTTTGCCGCATTTGTATCTGTCTTGGTGGCACCGTATCCAACTTTCTTCCAAAGATAATCTACTTTTTTTGCGTCAGTAATTGCCATTAGTCTATTGCCAGTGCTGTTACACTGTCTCCTGAATTTAATTTTATTCTAACCAATATCACATTACCTGTGGCGTTGGTCGCGTTTTCTGTGCCCAATGTGAACGTGAATTCCTGTCCACTGTATGTGGTGTTGTCTACTACCCTGTCTCCAGAGTTGAACGCACAACCGTTGGAGCCGTTACCACCGTTACCGGTGTCTGATCCTGGTACGCCTGATCCACCGTAAGTTGTTGAACAGTCTAACCATCCGTTCAAACCAGAGGCACTGTCTATGGCTGTACCTGGGGCGGCTATGAACATTCCTGAAACTTTACCGGACATGGTCAAGTTGAAGTTTGCCATTGTGGTCCTCCTGAAAGCGAAAGTGAAGTACTGTGCTTCACCACCATCTCTTCCATCTGCTAGGTCTGGACCAACCGGTAGGTATCCTGAACTCAAGTCTGTGGTGAAGTGTTTGATTGTTCCAAATCTTGATATTGCTTCATTGGTCCCCGCCACTGTGACTGCACCAGACCATGCGTGATCCGTGTAGTAGTTGGCATTTGAAGAATCGTTCAAGGCAGGTGTGTCACCTGACAGGGATCCAAATCCACTTATCCTTACAGCGTCGTCATCGAAGCCGGCGCCTAAAGAATCTGATACTGTTATACCACTTGCTTCATTATCTAATGTCAATAAAGAATTTGTGTATAACTGAATTTTTGTTGAACTTTCTGAATAAGAACTTGTACCGTTACAGTTCCTTGCTCTCATTTTAATCTGTTGGATTGAACGTCTTTGAGTACTTAAAAGAGGCACAGTAAGAGTTCCTAATGTGTATGCGGAACTCACGCCAATGTCGGTTTTTGGAATGCCACTGTCTAGCATTGTTGTCGATCCGTCAACGTTTGCATACGTAAAATCTGTATCGCTTATGATGGCTCCAGATGTTGATTCTTGGTTAGTACCTGGATCTATTTCAACTGGATTAGATGCATCTTGGTAGGCTTGACCTGTGAAGTTTGCAATGGTTGATCCTGTGACTGTGACTGTTGGAGAACCATCATTGTAGTAAGGAATACCAGAAATGTATCTTAAATTTCCTGCTGTGCCTTGTGCCACTGTTCCTATTGTTGCTGTTGGTGCCGCGGTGACGTCGTCCTTCAACACATGGACGTATCCTGTGTTGCCACCAGCACTGCTTTCAATCCTTTGAGCACTCAATCCAACCGGATAGTCTGATAGTGCCTGGGTGATTTTAGCAGTGGCCACTAGATATAATCTCTGCGGATATGAACCATCAACCTCGTCGTAGTCTCTGTGATTGGTTGTCACAAGTTTAGTGAATGTGCTGTTGTTTGATCCGCCTTCTGCTGTGGTATATGTCCTCGCACCACTGGCACTGGCATTTATTGATGCCGTCACGGTCTGATTTACTGTTGAACCTGTACCGTTTGAATTGTTTGTCAAGAAGTTTGTAACAGTATTTGTGTCAATAGTTGATGTGCTTGTGTACCGTCTTGCTGTTGTTGATTCCAGCGAAGTTCCTGCGGAAAGTGTTGTGGCTGAACTGGTATTGTCAGTGAAACCAGCAGTCAAATGTGGATTGGTTCCTTGTGCTGAATCTGACAATGTCAAACTCTTTGAACTTAGGTTTGCTGGTGCACTAGGTGTGGCCTTCATTACGAAAGTGATAGTTTGGTTGTCATTTTGGTGTATGGTGTCGGGTGTACCAGTTGCCCTGAAGTCAGTAACTATGTTGCCTGCACTGACACCTGTGAAGTTCTTGTCTAGTGTGTTGCCTATCGTACCCGCTGTTGATCCATCTTCTGCTAATGACAGCACATCCGACGAGTCATTCTGGAAATCATACTCATAGTTGTCTGCATTTTGTGATGTGTTTGTGAATCTTCCTATCGCCCTGTTGGTGCCGTCAAGGTCTGTAACATCATAAAGTGACAGCGTGTTATCACCCGATCCTGTGTTAGTTGTCACTGCCGCACCTGCCAGATTGGCCCTCACGTCAGGTTCAACAATTATGTTTGTTATGGCACTTGTGAACACTCCTGTTGTGTGTCCGTTGTTGATCACAAGTTTGACAGGATACGTTGTAGTAGATCCTTGCACTCCTGCACTTGAACCTTGGGAGAAGCCAAAAGTTTTTGAAATAGATTGGTCGGTGTCTCCTGATGAACCACTTCCTATGTTGACCTGCGTCTGTGTTGAGTCATCTGTGAAATCCCATTGGTAAATCTGCGTTGCACTGAAGGCACTGTTGGCACCAGGGTTGGTGTCTGTACCATTGATGAACGTTCTTGGGAATCCAGAAGTTGACTCTTCGTTGACACCCCTTAGGGTTGAATCAGCGATGTCTATCTTAGGCACATGGGTTGAGTACACTTCGAAGTTTGCATTCACTGTCTGTGGTATAGTGTCAGGATTTGCGGTAGAGTGGCTCAATAATACCATCCTGATTTGATATTTGGTGTCACCCGCTCCTGTACCTGCGACAGTTGATCCGTCGTCAGTTCCGGAGTTGGTGTAAGTGTGGGACAGGTTGTTGCCTGATGCACCACCCGCCGCTGAGTCATTGGCAACCGTGTCGGTCTGTCCATCTCCCCAGTCCACTGAATATGTGCAATCTGACACAGAGTTTGTAGTATTATTTTGTAGGAACACAGTGTTTCCAGTGTCAGCGGTTGTGATGACACTGCCTCCATTCCTTGTTGCGTTATTCCTTATCTGGAACGCCGCTACTGGTGCCGCCGATGCAACTGTGATATAATTTGATCTTGTTGAAGATGCTGTGGATCCAGATGATCCTGACGTTGCGGTGTTGTCAAACGCTGTGACTGTAACGCTGTGAGGTGAGCCTGATGCTTCATTGTATACATGGGACGGGGTTGAATCTGATGTTGCAGTAGTAGAGGTACCGTCTCCCCAACTGATTGTGTATCTTATATTTCCATCTGCCGATGGAACTGTTGCAATAGTTAATGTGACTGTGTCTCCTAGCGATATTGAAGTTGAGTCTGCGGAGAAAGAAACCGATTTCACGTAAGTTCCTGCTCTGATATTTTCCATTGTTTCGTTTAAATCATCGATCGCATCTGTCATTGTTCCGCTGTTGTCTAATCCAAGGTAGGCACCATCACCAAAAGTTGAGTCACTTGGATTACCTAGTAGTACAGTTCCGCCACTTGACACAGTTGCTATTGAATCATCCACGTATTTCTTGTGGGCCGCATCGTCGTCTGCTACTGGAGACGCCACCTGTAAGTTAGTAAGTGTGACACTTGAAAGATCTTGTCTGGTTGATCCATCGCTCGGGGTTGTACCAACTCTAAATTTATCTACAGTCTCGTCCCAAAAGAACACAGCATCGTTTTCTCCGGCTCTGGATATCATTATTCCAGCATCAGTGGCAGTGGATGCATTTTCATTGATTGTGATGATGTTGTCTTCTACAACTAAATTTTGTGAATCAATTGTTGTTGTGGTACCTTGTACAACAAGGTCTCCAGTGATTGTTTGATTTCCTTGTATTCGTGTGTTTCCGTTGACATCTAAGGCAAAATTACCTGGCGAATCTGTTTTGACACCTATACGTCCATTTGCTACATCAACGTATAGCAAATCCGTATTGAACGCTAGATCCTGCTGTCGGATCAGGTTCGATTCTAATATTTCACCACTTATCTTTGTTATTGCCATAATACTACTTTGATATTTACCAATTGTTCATACGGTTGGAAACACACACTAAATAATCATTATATGGCACTATTACCTATTAACAAATCTGAGAAAGTATCAAAGTCTAGAATTGCATTACAGCAGATTGACCTGCACAAAAATGCTTTAAGTGGTGATCTAATACACGGTGGTACAATCACTGATTTCACCTCTGCTGGTATAAGAGATGAAGCAGATTCACTTGTTCTAAAGGTAACAAATGACAGCATAGAAGTGCAAAAGGATCTTAATGTCAAGGGCACAATCAGAGTTGAAAATTTAGAATACATCCAAGCACAGGTTCCAAAACTTAATGTTCAGGAAGCAATAATGATTGATCATAATGAAGTGATTTGGAAAACAGCATTAGGCAAAAGTGTCAAGAAAAGCCATCTTAACGAGTTGGGTATACTGAAAAATTTACAAGTACGTGATGCATTTTACGTGGCAGACGGAAGAGTTGGAGTCAACACAACGGCACCATCTGCAGATTTTTCCGTCAACTCCGGAGGCTATGAGATCATCACTCGTATGCATGAGTCAAATGCGTTCGTGGGGACACATTCACATGTAGCATTTGCCATCGGCACTGACGATACCCCAAGACTGACCTGTAGGGCAAACGGTGATGTTGTGGTAGGCTCAGAGATTGGCAAGCCAGTAAATCTAAATGTGTTTGGTAAGGTAGGAATAGGAGTAAAACATCCATTCCACACATTAGAAGTGGCTGGTAGTTTAAAATTTAGTGAAAGAGTTTTTACTTCAGGCCTGCAAGAACCTAAAGAAGGAAGATGGGACACTGGCTCTGTTGTTTGGAATGAACAACCTGCATTGAACCATCCTGTGGGGTGGGTTTGTGTCAAAGGCGGAAAGCCAGGAAATTGGCGTCCTTTCGGACAAATATATTAAAAACACCAGATCTGATCAGGCCACTCTTTGGCCATACGCTTCATTCCGAAACTGAATAACTTCTCAAGTATTTGTTTTTTAGGTCTGTCATAAAACTTTGAACCTGTTTCGTTTGCTTCTATCTGTATCCATGGCCGGTTTGTCATGATAGTATCTTTGGCACCGTCTAGTAATGGTATCTCGTAACCTTCAACATCAATTTTTATTACGTCAACGTCGGTGAAGTTGTAACTGTCAAGGGTTTTTATTTCATAAGGACCTTCTTCAGCAGTCACGTGATAAGTCCCAAGGTGTGTCTCGTAATCCATGGCAACTGTGCCTGGTTTGTCTCCAAGGGCGTGTTGATAAAGATTAATATTTTGAATACCTTCGGTGTTCTCTTTGAAGAATGGAAGTATTTCCACATTGGGTTCGAAACATTCTATCTGCCCAACTCTATCTTTCCATGCTAGTGTCCACTCTCCCCTATGAGCTCCACAGTCAATTGCTCTACGTAATGACCTATCCTGCACCCATGGCCAAAGCCAATCATAGTGAGTTTTCTGGTCCATTACTCTCCTAGTTTGTGTAAATTATGAATTACTGTGATGATATGACCGTTAGTGGCTCCGTCATTCGGTGGTGGAGCCGAGCCAAAAGTTATTTGTCCACCTGACAGTGTGTAGTTTGTTTCTGGTGTTTGATACACACCGCCTACAAAAACCATTATATCTGATGAACTGCTTGGACTAACACTCAACGATGCTGAAGTAGAGCCGTCTAGTGTGTTACCTGATCCGCCACCAAACACGACTGTGGTACCGTCACCTTGGAATGTGTCAACAGTCAATGTTTTCTCTCTTGATGCTTCTGAAATATTATACCAATTGGATCCGTTGTATGCCTGGTATGTTGAAGTCGTTGTATTATAAACTATTTGTCCATTTATTCCAGCAGGTCTTTGTGTTGTAGACACATTTGGAATCTTGACAGCAGAAGCGTTGTCTCCTATCTCTGGGTTTTTTACAAATCTACCCATGGCTATTATAATCCTATAGTTGATATCGTGGCGTTGAACTGTGCCGCTGAGTCAGGAGCCGCAATGAATATTCTCGCTCCAGATTCTAAAATCATTTTCTCTGTGTCGATGATGTAGGTGTCTCTGGCTTTTACTGTTAGTTGTGAATACACTAAATGGTTTGCACTTACAGTAGCACCATTAGGAACAACGTAAACATCAACTGTACCGTCGCCGTCTGTCTTGTTTGTGATGTAGATTACAGTCACAGCCGTGTCCGCAGATGCAGTAAAGGCCGCTGAACCGGTTGTTGTTGCTACTTGAAAATTTGTTATTGCCATAATATTATCCTAACGCAATCGCTAATGCAGTTGCCTTACTCTTACTTATCAGTTCGCCTACGGCACCAGAACCGATGTTTGAGTTCCTGAAGTACAATCCTGTACCTCCGCCACCTGCTGTTTTGTTGTAAATTTTAGTTTGTGTAGTGGCAGTCGGGTCAGATGCCATACTTGAAAAAGTTAAAATATCATTGATTACAATATGTCCTGTGCCGTTTGCCTTCAATGTAAGATCACCATTTGACGAATCTGAGGTAATTGACGTGATATCTGTTAGATCATTGTTAAGGCTCAGTGTTATTGTGTCTGGTTCTGATCCTGCTGTGCTAATGTTTGATCCACCTGTGAATTGTAAGGTATTTCCTGTCCCCACTGTGATCTGTGTAGAGTCATCGCCCGCCACTTTAAGACTAAAACCACCACCCACTTGTGTGTCCACGTAAGTTTTTGTCGCCGCATCAGATCCTGCCGCCGGCTCTGCCACTTGTATTTTTGCCAGTGCCGTGTCCGCTATTGCTGTGCCTGTACCATCTGATGTTGTTGTCACTGCTTTGAATGTGTCGTCTCCCTCGTTCCAATACAGTGCCGCGTTGTTCGCCGCACCTCTATTGACCAAAATACCTGAGTCAACATCACTTGGTGTAGAATTATTTCTGCTTAAGATTATAATCGGATCTTCAATTGTCAGTTGCGTGGTATCAACTACAGTGTTAGTACCGTCTACTACAAGGTCACCTTTGACTCTTGTGGTCTTAGTATCAAATATCACAGAGTTAGTGCCACCTGCACCGGAACCTGTCTTTATTGTGTAATCACCTGATGTACGTAAATGCTTTGCCATTTGCTATTATTTATGTTGTAAATGGGGGAGCGTGTAACTCCCCCAAATAAGCACGTTAAAAGTATTAGATTGTGTCGATTGAACCAACGCCTGAGTTAGCACCTTCGTCAGCACCTTCTGAGCTCAATGAGTACTTCACTGAACCTGTGTCACCACCTGCTGTTTTGTAGTGTACAGTGTTGTTGAAGATCTTACTTGCGTAAGCCACTGTAGAGTCATCCAAGATGATCTGTATACAGAACTGTCCGTTTGTAAGTGAACCTGTAGCAACCGGTTTAAGATCCAAGATTTGTTCCAATCTTGTTGATCCATCCGCTGAAGTGAAATTTACTTTGAATCTCGTACTTGATCTCTGAGCTACAATGTAATTTCCTGAGGTAGTTGATGCCGCTTCTGCACCTGTTCCGTCTGGTTGTACTGTTCCTGTTGCAAACGCACCTGTGACTTCGAAGTCTCCTGCTGTGTTTCCAAATCTACTTTTTTTTACTGGTCTTCCCATTTTGTTTCTCCTTTAAAGGAGTCCAATGCCAACTTTACTGGCTACGCGGTGGTTATCCGCATAAGTCTCTTACCCAATGTAAGAGCACGTTTGAACTATGTGTATTTATTAAAATTTGAGATGTATAAAGTACAAAGAAAAAGGCGATGCGATACAATCCAAAAATTAATCGCACCACCCTGTGAGGTTACGTTATGTAAGTTCTATATTATTTTCTATTGTAGATATGATATAAAATCCATACTGCTACCAAACCGATCAGACCTTGATCTGAAAAGCCTTGCAATATGCCTTGTATGTTTCCTATTACAGAAACGTTTGGCCAGAACGGAACGTTCTGCCCTTTGAAAAGGATTTCTAAAACGATTCCTAATG
>Ga0180120_10000859_pt1 | contig 15669 bp, 15 predicted proteins | sample CPBDNA_3_FD_129677 | JGI IMG/M metagenome (GOLD analysis project Ga0180120, IMG submission 129677) | Freshwater to marine salinity gradient microbial communities from Chesapeake Bay, USA - CPBay_Spr_31_0.2_DNA (version 2) (version 2) | ecosystem: Environmental > Aquatic > Marine > Coastal ... | reverse complement strand
CACGGGTAGATTGTGTAATTCGAAAACGGGAACCACGGTGAAGTGGTTTCGCTCAGTGAAGCCGACTGCAGGAAAGACTGTCGTCACCCTTGTGTCGTGTGTGAATAAGAAAACTCGGTCCACTCGTTTAGCGCGATCGACTCGCTGCAAGCCACGGACTGAAAAGAAAGTTGTGTGGTCACGTTTAGTTACCACACCAGTTGATTCAGAGGTTGTAGGACAAGATCCGAGCGCTACCGAACCTGAATCTGCGGCTGTGTCGCTGCCGGTGATTACTTCTTTGCGTCAGACTTCAGCCACCACCATTGAGGTTTCGTTCTCGATGACTTCTGTGCGCACCACGACACGAGATGGTGGTGTTACCACCTACACCGTTACCGCTACCACAAGTAGCGGTGAGCGTTCAGCTACCGGAACAACGAGCCCAATCACTGTTACAGGTTTAACCCAATACACCGCATACACGTTCATCGTCACCGCAACCGGTGCAGATGGCAGCTCACGTAGCTCAGAAACTTCACCTCCCGTAACGACTCCCTACGCCCCGGTTCCCACACCCCCAACCCCCGCGAGCCCAGTGGTAACCCCAGTTACGGTCCCTGGTGCGCCAACGTCGGTGGTGGGGGTTTCGGGTAACACGACGGTGGCTTTGACGTGGGTTGCGCCAACAAGTACTGGTGGAACCGCGATCACCGGTTATAGCGTTCACGTATCGACAAGTTCAGGTGGGTCATATACCGATGCCACCGGCTGTACTACTGCATCATCATCTACTACTGTGACGTGTACTGCAACTGGTCTCACCAATGGCACGGCATACTACTTCAAAGTCGCGGCGATAAACAGTGCCGGTACTAGTGCCTATTCCACCGCTTCAGCAGCCGTAACCCCAGCTACGGTCCCGGGTGCGCCAACGATTGGGGTCGCAACAGCGACTGGTGCGACAACTGCGACGGTTGCGTTCACCGCACCGGTCTCTGATGGTGGTGCCACGATCACCACCTACACTGCCACCTCAACACCAACTGGTGGTTCAGGCACGCTCAGTAGTGCTGGTTCGGGCACGATCAACGTCACTGGGCTTACCACTGGCACCTCCTACACATTCACCGTTACCGCCACCAACTCTGTCGGCACATCAGCCGCCTCGGCTGCCAGTGCTGCAGTAACTCCACTGACATGCGCTGCTGGGGGAGCCTGCGCCCTGGGTGACATCGGCCCCGGCGATGGGCTTGTGTTCTATGACGCCGGGTCTGTACAAGCTTGGGGTCGATACCTTGAAATGGCACCGAAAACGTGGAGCGGTGGCAGCCGGGATCCCGGCGCCGAATGGTGCGACGACACGAGCACTAGCCTTGCCGTCACATTTGGCACCGCGATTGGAACAGGCGCGCAAAACACTGTTCTAATGGATACCGGATGTACTAGCGGGGCTGGACAAGAAGCCGCAGACTATGCCGCTGGTGTCTACTCCGATTGGTTCTTGCCGTCTCAGGATGAGTTGAACGAGATGTATGGCTACAAGAATTCAATTGTCGACACGGCAACGTACGGGTTTAATAGCGGCAGTTTCTGGAGTTCGAGTCAGAACGCCGCGGGCAACGCGTGGTACCAGGATTTGGATGATGGCAATCAGCTCACCGGCGGCAAGGGCTACACGCTGCGGGTTCGTCCGGTCCGGGCTTTTTAGCACTTCATCACTTCATCTATTCATCACTTTCGCTTTTAGTTTTTGGTTCTTTGCTTTTCGGTCGAAAGGCCGCAGTGCCGGGCGGTGTTGAACCGTGGGGTTGGTGTGTGGCTTGGGCCCGGTAGTGCGCAAGCCACACAGTTTTCCTTTACGTGAAAAAGTGGTGTCTGTGGCTCGGAATCAGGTGAGCGTTAACGTGTTGTTGGGCAATGTTATGTAGTAATGCCGTGTTGTAATGTGATGCGAAAGCCTGTCGTCCCCTCACGAAAACGGGTATTTGTGGATTCCCGGCATCCCCACAAACTAGGCGTTTCCCTCACAATACACGAGGGAAACGCCTTCCTTTTGCTCTCATGCAGTGGTAACGCTTAGTGGTGACGTAAGTCGGAAATGGTTTGATGCAGCCGCCACAAGGCAGTTGGAGGCGCGAAAAAGTGGGTGACCTTTGTGTTTCGCGCCACCCACTTTTGTATTGAATTGGTTAGATATTTTCTAAGTCCAGTTAGCTATTGACTCAACGTACGGAAAAACGTACGGTAGGGTCATGGGAAATGTCATTACGGCGACACAAGCTAGGGCGACGTTGTACGCCCTCCTCGCGGACGTCAACGAACACCATAACCCCGTCACCATCACGGGGAAAAGCGGCAATGCGGTCCTGATTTCTGAACAGGACTGGAACGCTATAACGGCAACCCTAGAACTTTATGCCGTCCCAGGCCTCGTAGAAGACATTCAGACCGGGCGGAAAGAACCCATCGACACCGCACCTATCGACTGGTGAACTACACCCTGTCTTTCACAACGCGCGCTCGGAAAGATGCCAAAAAAATAGCGAATACTGAACTACAAAGAAAAGCCCAGCAACTCCTTGAAGTCCTCGCTATCAACCCGTATCAAAACCCACCACCGTATGAGAAGCTCGTGGGGGATCTGCGAGGCTGCTACTCCCGGCGCATCAACATTCACAACCGACTTGTCTATGAAGTCTTAGAACCCGAAAAAACAGTTCGCATTCTTGCCATGTGGACCCACTACGAATGACTCGGGACTGCCATTCCCCTCATCTGTTACCGCAAGGCCGTTTAATACCAAAATGTTCACTCCTCTAACGGCGCCAATCCATCATCTGGGCGGGCGGTTCGAATCGATGATTTTGGTCTCAAGTCCACGAGTTACACCGCGGGTGCGCTAAGTGCTAAGGCGAATCCTTGACCAAGATTTAGCGATTCTGCTCAAGAAATTTTCCCAGGAATCTGGCCTGACCTTCCGCGACGCCATGAATCAGTCAATTAGGCGGGGTCTTGTTCAACAAGAACCGCCTCAGCGAGAGTCGAGACCGGTGCCACGTGCCATGGGGCAGCCTTTGCAAGATCTCACACAGTCCCTGTCATTAGTTGAAAGCCTCCAAGATTCGCAAATCGTTGAAAGTTTTGGTTCTTAGCGTGATTGTTCCTGACGTTAACGTGCTTGTGCACGCCATGAATACGGAAAGTCGGCATCATGAAAAAGCCTGGGCCTGGTGGTCTGAAGCGCTGGAGGGCAACGAACACATTGGCTTCGCATGGTCGGTGGCCACCGGATACCTGCGCGTGACTACGCACCCACGAATAATGCCAAAGCCACTCCCATTTGAACTGGCCGCGAGTGATGTTCGCTCATGGTTGTCATTACCGCTCACACTGACGCTGGTTCCTGGACCAGATCATTTGCATGCAATGGAAAGGCTCATGTCAGGAGCCGGTAGCGGTGCTGACCTCACCCCGAATGTTCACCTCGCAGCTTTGGTACTTGAAAACGGTGGAACGGTCTATTCGCAAGACGCAGACTTCGCTCGTTTTGACGGAGTCCGCTGGATGAACCCGTGCTCATAATCTAGCTAGTTAACCGCCGCTCTTGCGACGGAATTCTCGTTTTCCGCCTGAGCGACCGGAGTTGTCTTTCACCGGGCCACCGGCTGCATCGGGATGTGAACCCGTGTGACCGGGTTTGTTGTTCTTGGCGTCTAACGCGGCTTTGAATTTAGCGCGTTGAACATCGGCGTCCGACAGAATATTTTCATTGCTTTTGTCCATGAACCCAGTGTGTCACCTGCTTGGTGTGTTGTTGGCTGCCCTATCTGACATGAATAAAAAAAATGTAGGCTCCCACCATGTTGACCGTTCTCGGGCCCAGTGATCTGCAGTTAGGTGACTTAGTCGTTGATGCTGACTTCGCATCGGTTGGTTTCTATATTCCCACCTACATGGGCCCACGCTCCAGCCTTGAACACATTTCCCAAATGCCCAACCTTGAAGTCGTTCAACTTCTCACCGTTGGCTTTGATTCCGCTTTGGAATATTTACCTGATCATGTGACCCTGTGCAATGCAGTGGGTGTGCATGACTCGAGCACTGCCGAGTTGGCCGTTGCACTTGTGTTGGCATCCCTACGTGGAATAGACGATTTTGCCCGCGCAATGCCAGAGGGTAACTGGCTTCATGAGCGAAGGGAATCACTCGTTGATCGAAACGTGATCATTATTGGTGCGGGAGGTGTTGGCCAAGCTATTGCCCAACGCCTACTCCCATTCGAGGTAAACATCACTTTGGTCGCGCGCTCACAGCGCTTCGGTGTGCTGTCTATTTCTGAACTTCCCCGGTTGTTACCTTCGGCAGATATTGTGATTTTGGCAGTTCCCCTTGATAAGCACACATCACATTTAGTTGATGATGCTTTTCTGTCGCAGATGCACGACGGTGCGCTATTAGTCAACGTGGCAAGAGGCGGAGTTGTGAATATGGATGCTTTGGTGCGTCATGCACGGCAGGGTCGCATTCGGGCTGCACTTGACGTAACAGATCCAGAACCACTTCCACCAGAACACCCATTGTGGCGAATTCCAGGAGTGTTGATCAGTCCGCATGTTGGTGGCAACACGTCCGCGTTTTTGCCTCGGGCTAAGCAATTGGTGGAAAAACAAATCAGTCGCTGGCGCAATGGGGAACCCCTCGAGCATGTTGTGCAGAAATAGGGCTGAACGGTAATGACCTCAATACTTGTTGCACCAGATTCCTTTAAAGGAACCTTTTCAGCAGTAGAGGTTGCCGCACACATCTCGGCGGGTATTCGAGAACAGGGGTTGACTGCAATTGAATGCCCGCTGGCGGACGGCGGCGAAGGAACATTAGAAATTCTCTTGCATGCACTTCAGGGAGTTTCAAAGTTTGAATCTGTTCAGGGCCCTTTCGGGCAAAACGTGGATGCACGTTGGGGTTGGGTTGCCAAGCAGAGACTGGCAATCATCGAAGTCGCGCAAGTGTGTGGATTAAAGTTCAGTGGACGAACTCCAACCGATGCACTTGTTGCAACCACTGCAGGTGTTGGTGAACTTTTAATTGCGGCGGCTGCACTTGGTGCAAAGCGCATTGTTGTCGCCACCGGTGGTAGCGCAACCACTGACGCAGGACTGGGCGCAGTTGATTCACTCAAGGGAAGTGAAGATTCCTTGGCTGGGATCAGAATTGAAGTGTTGTCGGATGTAACCGTGAACTTTGAAGACGCTGCAACACTCTTTGCTCCGCAAAAGGGAGCAGATCCGGCAACGGTGGGGCTCCTTAGCGAGCGCCTGGATCGAACTGCGGATTTATACGCGAAAAGTTATGGCCGAGACCCTCGGCACTTGACGCAAACGGGGGCGGCCGGGGGACTTTCCGGTGCGCTATGGGCTGCCTTGGGCGCTACTTTATTCTCCGGTTCGGATTACATTCTTGACCTAGTCGGCTTTGATGAACGCGCAAGATCAGCGGACGCAGTTGTGCTCGGCGAGGGCAGGCTTGATTCACAATCATCTCTGGGAAAGATTGTTGGTGTTGCAGCAAGCCGTGTTCATGACCGACCAGTGTTTGCAGTCGTCGGATCCACATCACTTGATGCCGAACAAACGAACGCACTTGGACTTTCTCGCGTGTGGGTGGCATCTACTGCGATGGAACTCCGCACGAGTGGACACCGTGTGAGTAAGTTTCTGCGTTAACTTTGCAGAGTCGCCCGCATGATTGCGCAGTTGTCAACGGTGCCTCCTTTCAGCGTTGTGAGTAACGATTAGCGGTGTGACACAGATCAATTTCTTTGGCTAGTGGTGCGAGTAAGTGACTCCGCCATCGACTCCGCGACAGCACTCATGACGGGTGCGAGTGCCTCAAGTTGAGTTCGAGTAATAGTGGCACTTGGCATCGTTGAATTAATGTAAGCGAGATAGCGCCCGCGTGAATCTCGAACCGCTGCTGAGATCCCGCACCACTCTGATCGGTGCTCGCCGTAATTAAATGCAATACCAGTTTCTCGCGCTTGGTGAATCTCTTGTGTCAGCGCAACTGGGTCAACGTTGGTTCGCGTAGACGGTTTTTCCAGCGGCTGTGAAAGGTAATTCTTGAGGGTGTCAACTGGTAACGAGGAGAGGTAAAGCTTTCCCACGGATCCGCAGTGGTGCGGGACCTTGAGCCCGGTCAGGTCGATTTGAATCAAAGAGTCAGAACGGTATTCGTCGAGCACAATGAGGTTCCCACGACTTTCAATTTCAAGGTAAGCGCTGCCACCAGTTTGTTGAGCAGCCTGTTCTAATAATGGGCGTACCTTTTTGGCCATGTGTTGGCTGTCGGCAGCCGCGGCTATATGCAGAATTCCTGATCCGATGTGAAAGCGACCTGTTTGCGAATCCTTATAAATCAACTCAAAGTATTCGAGAGTGTTGAGTAATCGCCATGCTGTCGCTCTGTTGACCCCTGCCATTGCGGCAAGTTCCGTCACGGTGGGTGGAACAGAAGCCAGGGAGATCACTTCAAGGAGTGAAAGCGCACGCTCAACCGATTGGACTCGTTGCGCCATGTGAACAATGTATTGCAGTTTGGTGAATTGAAGGAATGTGACCCACAACACGCTTAAAATGCAATTACTGTTGCGCCATAGCGACACTTCGATCGTACTTATCGCACATTAGGTGTAGAACAGGTTGGAAAACGTGCCACAAACAATGTCCGCAGCCATCACCGGTGGACTCAATCAAGGAATGACACTGGCCCAGGTCGAGCTACGAGATCCAAGAGCAGGTGAGATATTGGTCAAAATTCACGCTAGCGGGCTGTGCGCATCAGATCTCAATGCCATTGATGGAAAACGCAACCTTGTTCCTTTCCCAGCAATCCTGGGGCATGAAGCAGCGGGTGTTGTTCAAAAGGTCGGCCCGGGTGAATCTGCATTCGCCGTCGGCGATCACGTCATTTTGTCCATCGTTCCTTTTTGTGGTGAATGCTCATTCTGTGAACAAGAAATTCCGAATTACTGCACGACGGCGGGCAACGCTATGGGCGCTGGTGGACTCTTTGATGGCGAGTCGCTACTGAGTGCTGAAGGCGAGCGAGTTAATCACTTTTTATGTGTGTCATCTTTTGCCGAATACGCGGTTGTTCCTTCATCGGGTGCCGTGAAAATTGACAATCGCATGCCGCTTGACCGTGCCGCACTAATCTCATGTGCGGTGCTCACCGGCTACGGCGCAGTTCACAACACGGCCAAAGTCACCCCCGGATCCCGAGTCGTTGTCTACGGTTGCGGGGGTGTCGGACTCAATGTAATTCAAGGTGCGCGCATTGCTGGTGCTAGTCGGATTATTGCCGTTGATATTTCTACTGAGAAATTGGACCTGGCGCAAAAAGTGGGGGCAACCGACGTCATTAATGCAAAGACCGAAGATCCGGTTGCTCGCGTCAAAGAACTGATGGGTGGAGCAGACTTTGCATTTGAAGCATTGGGCAATGAAGCAACAATTTCCCAGGCTTGGCGCAGCCTTGACGCATTTGGTGCACTCACCCTCGTCGGACTCATGAAAAGTGGTTCAACGCTCACCATCGATTCGGGTCCATTTGTTAATGAACAATCCATCAAAGGTTGCTACTTCGGTTCATCTGTTATTTCCCGCGACATACCAATATTGGTTGAAAAGTATTTATCGGGTGAGCTGTTACTCGACGAGCTAATCAGCCACCGGATTGGACTAGATGACCTCGACGAAGCTTTCGACCGAATTCGTAACGGTGAAGGAGCACGCAGTGTCCTCGTATTCGAGTAGTGCAGAGTTTGACGCACTAGTCCATAAGACAATTTCGTCCGGAACTTTTATTGACGGCAACTGGGTCGCTTCTACCTCGGATGCTGGACTTCCTGCGATAAGCCCCGCCACCGGTCAATTGATCGGTCTCGTTCCTGAAACGGCATTGAAAGAACTTGATTCCGCAGTAGCCGCTGCACGAGCTGCAACTAAATCTTGGGCTCGGTTAACACCGAGGGATCGATCCGAATATTTGATCGCGCTAGCGGACCGGTTGCTCGATGACACTGAAAATCTGGCTGCTTTGGAAGCGTTAAATAGCGGGCACCCGATTTCCACCGTTGCAGGTGAAGTGAAAAGCGGTGCAGATCGACTCAAGTTCTTTGCAGGTGCTGGGCGATTACTGGAAGGCCGGTCAGCAGGTGAATACACGCAGGGTTACACCTCGATAATTCGTCGCGAGCCTATTGGTGTTGCCGGCCTAATTACCCCTTGGAACTACCCGCTGTTGACCGCGCTCACGAAATTGAGTCCGGCTCTGGCCGCTGGAAATACTGCGGTCCTCAAACCTTCTGAGCAGACTCCCTTGACCACACTTCGTCTAGTCGAGCTGGCCCGCGAAATTTTGCCTCCAGGAGTTCTCAACGTTGTCACCGGACGCGGTGAAATCCTTGGCGCTGCAATGGCTGCGCACCCTGACATCGACATTATCTCGCTTACGGGTGGGACTTCCACAGGAAAAACTGTTGCCCGGATTGCCGCTGACTCTCTTAAACATGTTCACTTGGAGCTTGGAGGTAAAGCCCCTGCGATCGTGTTGAAAGACGCGGATCCGCAAGAGGTTGCCGAAGCACTAAAATGGGCTTCTTTTTGGAATGCAGGCCAAGATTGCAGTGCTGCCGTGCGAGTAATCGTTTCCCAAGAGATCTACGAACCTCTTGTAGAGGCACTTATTGTTTCGGTGTCTGCATTGAGAGTTGGTGACCCACTCAATTCCGAGACACAAATGGGCCCGCTCACTTTTGAGGGGCATCGAAACAATGTTGAGGGATATCTCAATCGGGCCATTGATTCCGGTGCGAACGTACTCTTGGGTGGTAATCGAATTGGTTCACAGGGGTTTTATCTAGAGCCGACGATTCTTACCAATGTCACCCAAGAAAGTGAAATTGTTCAGCAGGAAGTGTTTGGTCCTGTTGTAACGGTGCAAAGCGTGAGTGACGACCATGAAGCCATTAGGCTGGCGAACGGCGTTGAGTACGGCCTAGGCGCATCTATCTTTACAAGAGATGTAGATGCGGCTTTTGAAGCTTCCCGACAGTTGGAGTTCGGAACTGTTTGGATCAATGATCACGGTGCGGTAACAGCCGAAATGCCGTGGGGTGGATTCAAGAAATCCGGATACGGCAAGGAAAGATCTGTGTATTCTCTCGAGGAGTTCACTCAGATTAAACACATCATGTTGCGACTCCCGCAAGATGAGTAGGTGAAAATAATGGAGGAAAAATGAAGGTCCAAAAAAAAGTGCTCGTGGCCGGTATGGCCGCGGCATCGCTCATGCTGGTAACAGCATGTAGCTCAACAGATTCAACGGAGGCTGAAAGTGCCTCAGAAACTGCAAGTGAGTCAGCAGCTGAGTCCACTGACACAGGTGCTGCAGTTGACGCGGCTATGGCAACTTCGGCTGCTGATTTTGGCGGCATGGATGGACTCGTTGCAGCATGCGAGGCTGAAGGAAAGCTCAACACAATTGCGCTCCCACCAGACTGGGCCAACTATGGTGAAATAATTCAGGGCTTCACTGACAAATATGGAATCGAAGTTGAAAGCCAACAGCCTGACGCCAACTCACAAGATGAAATTAACGCTGCGACACAAAACGCAGGCACAGATCGCGCCCCCGACGTCTTTGACTTGGGACAGGCTGTCGCGCTAAATAACACAGCCATGTACGCGCCTTACATGGTTGAGCGTTTTGCTGACATCCCAGCAGCGTTTAAAGACGCCAATGGCTTGTGGGTTAACGACTACGGCGGCTTCATGGCAGTTGGTTACGACGCTAATAAGGTTCCCGAGATCACTTCCCTGAATGACTTGTTGGGACCAGACTTCAAGGGCGCTGTTGCGCTTAACGGTGATCCCACACAGGCATCAGCAGGCTGGAACGGTGTCATGATGGCCTCAATCGCCAACGGCGGTAGTGCCAACGATATTGCACCTGGCGTTGAGTACTTCAAAGCCATGAACGAGGCTGGTAACTTCTTGCCGGTCGACCCAACACCTGCAACCATCGAGTCGGGTCAAACCCCAGTTGTCTTTGACTGGGATTACCTGCAAGCTGGCCAGGTCGCTGGATTGGCAGAAAAGGGCATTGACTGGAAAATCTTCGTACCGGAAGGTGCTGTTGTCGGTGGCTACTACTACCAAGCCGTAAACGCTGATGCTCCGAACCCAGCCTGCGCCCGTTTGTGGCAGGAATACCTCTACTCACCAGATGGCCAGAATGAATGGCTACGTGGTGGGGCGCGTCCAGTACTCGCGGACGTTTACGCGGCAGAAGGCACACTTGACGCGGAGGCATTTGCAAAACTGCCTCCAGTGTCCGGTGATCCGATCGTACCTGACGACCAGCAGGTACTTGTAGGTAATGAGTACTTGATTGCAAATTGGTCAGCAGCAGTCGGCGGCTAAAAAGCCCTTGACCCAGATTCACACGCTCGAGACCGGCCCTTCAACGAGAGGGGCCGGTCTTCGGCGTGCTCTTCGAGGCCTTCCCTACCTTGGAGTTGTCCCCTTTCTTGCTTTGGTCGGGGTTTTCTTTTTGTGGCCAACGTACATAGTAATTACCCAAGCATTTGTCGATGACCAAGGTGCTTTCACCATGGAATACGTCACCACTGTTGCGACCAGTGAAGTTAATTTAAATGCGTTTCGTAATTCGATTCAGGTTTCGGTAATTACAGCACTGCTCGGCGGCATCTTTGGAGGTTTACTTTCATGGGCTGTGGCAAATAGTCGCAGGCATGGCATGTTTAGACGTGCAACCATGGCTGCCTCGGGTGTCTTTGCTCAATTTGGTGGCGTTATGTTGGCATTCGCCTTCCTAGCGACTTTCGGCTTTAACGGGCTTGTCACTCTTTTTTTCTCTGAAAACTTCGGAGACTCTTTTCTGAGCAACCCAACGTGGCTTTACGGAATTTGGGGCTTGTGTGTTGTTTACACGTTTTTTCAAATCCCTCTCATGTTAATTGTTTTCCTACCCGCAGTTGAAGGCTTGCGTGGTGAATGGCGCGAAGCCAATGACAGTTTGGGTGGCAGCACTTTGCGGTACTGGAGGCATGTGGGAGGACCAGTTTTACTCCCTAGTTTCATGGGTGCGATTCTCCTACTGTTCGCTAATGCATTTTCGTCCTATGCGACAGCGGCAGCTCTCATTTCACAAGGATCACCGATCGTTCCATTACAGATTCGTGGTGCGATTGGGAGTGAGGTGGCATTGGGTGGAGCCGCTTTTGGAAAAGCGTTGGCTCTCGGTATGGTGATTGTGGTGAGCGTCGTCATGCTGGGCTACGTATTTCTCCAGCGCCGGGTCTCAAGGTGGGAGCAGTGAAAAAACTTACCGGCATTACTCGTGTATGGCGTGCGGTAATCCTGTCAATTATTGGCTTTTACATGCTGTTACCCATTGTCGCCATGGCCGACTTCAGTACACGAGCAGGAGCTGACGGAGGGCGCAATTTTGATTCTTGGGCTGCGATCCCAAGTGCGCCCGGTTTATTGGAATCAATTGCCGTGTCATTGCAGCTCGCGCTATTGGCCGTAATTGGGATTTTGGTCTTATTAGTCCCCACCATGATTTGGGTGCATCTGCGCTTACCATTAATGCGTCGTCCCCTTGAAGTTCTGTGCCTATTGCCCATAGCAATTCCCGCAATCGTCATTGTGGTCGGAATCGCGCCGATTTACCGTTGGCTCTCTCAGTTCTTTGGTTCATCCCCACTGTCTTTGGCCTTTGTTTACACAATTTTGACCTTCCCTTTTGCCTATCGCGCCGTCAACACTTCCTTGCGAAGCGTTGATGTCAACACTTTGGCTGAAGCAGCACGAACGTTAGGAGCGAGCTGGCCAAGGACTATCGCCGGCGTGATTATCCCCAATATTCGTGCGGGAATCCTGGGTGCTTGTGTTATTTCGATTGCGTTAGTGCTCGGTGAATTTACCATTTCATCACTTCTCAATTACGAAACTATGCAGGTGGTTATCAATCTGCTGGGTAAACGCGAAGGTCAAATTTCCGTCGCGGTCTCGCTAGCCGCTTTGATTTTCGCATTCGTTTTGCTGGTTGCAATTCCAACATCTGGAAAGAAACAGGAGGTGGGTTAAGGTGTCGTCCAACGAGTCCTCTCTCCCAGCAGTTCAATTGAATTCACTGAGACGTGCATTTGGTCCAGTAGTTGCACTCAACGACTTTTCGCTGGAAATCGCGCAAGGTGAATTGGTCGCACTCTTAGGCCCCTCAGGCTGTGGAAAGACGACAGCTCTGCGTGCATTGGCCGGACTCCAGGACCTTGACGCTGGCCAAATTGTTGTTCAGGGTAAGGACATCACTTCGTTGCGAGCGAGTAAGCGCGACATGGGCATGGTGTTCCAGTCTTACAGCCTCTTTCCACACATGACTGCGCAAGAAAACGTTGAATACGGGCTTCGACTGCGTAAGGAATCGCGTCAGAAAGTTGGGCGAGCAAAGCGGGCGATCGAAATGTTGGAATTGGTGGGGCTAGATACTCAAGCTAAGAGATTTCCGCACCAACTTTCCGGAGGGCAGCAACAGCGAGTCGCCCTAGCGCGAGCTCTAGCAATTGCACCTGACGTGCTCCTTCTTGACGAACCACTTTCAGCTCTTGATGCAAAGGTCAGGAGTCAATTGCGTGATGAAATTCGACGCATTCAATTAGAGCTGGGGACTACAACACTTTTTGTGACCCATGACCAAGAAGAGGCCTTGGGTGTGGCTGATCGCGTTGGCGTAATGTCAGAGGGTTCACTTGCTCAGATCGCTAGCCCAGCCGAGTTATACGAACGACCAAATTCAGCACTTGTCGCCGAGTTTGTCGGACTGACCACACCACTGCCATGTGAAGTCATTGATAGGCGAGCTCATCTTCTGGGAAGTTCGGTGCCTGTGCTTCCAGGTTCGGTGACAACTGGTCCCGCATTGGCTTTGTTGCGGCCGGAATCGATCGATCTGGTTCCCGACAAGCAATCGGATTCGATTGTATTAACGGTGTCTTTCCTTGGTTCAGTGTGCCGAGTAATTGTGCAGTTACCTAATAAAACATTGCTCACAGTGCAAGCCCCCAGCGATCAAATCAGCACCTTCTCACCAGGATCAGGCGTTGGTTTCTCATTCCGCGAACAACCAGTGTTTGCGAAGGGCATTCCAGCCTGATGGAATTCGTGACAATGGATTATGGAGTGATCGAATCTATAGTCAGCTATAGCAATGAGTTCGTTTCTTTCGTGCACGTCACAACCGACAGTGGTTTGCAGGGTTGGGGACAGACCTCCACCTACAACGCAGACATCACCTCCCAAGTACTACACAGGCAGGTTGCCCCGTGGGTGCTAGGACAATCAGCAAACGACATAGCGGCGTTAGTGAAACGAGTTGAAGAAAAAGAACACAAGTTCCCGGGAAGCTATCGGTTACGTGCATTCGCGGGTGTTGATACGGCACTGTGGGATTTGAAAGGTAAAGCCGAGGGCAAACCGGTTGTTGAGTTATTGGGTGGTGAACCTTGCCAGGTTCGCGCTTATGCATCTTCAATGCGCCGAGATATCTCTCCCACCCTAGAAGCCGAGCGTTTTGTGAAACTGCGTGATCAATGCGGCTTTGATGCATTTAAGTGGCGAGTGGGGTCAGAGTGTGGACACGATCAAGATGAATGGCCGGGGAGAACCGCAGAGGTAATTACGACAGTGTCGAAAGCGTTGGGTGATAACTGCGCAAAGTTGGTCGATGCGAACTCCTGCTACTCGCCCGTTGAAGCAATTCGAGTTAGCAAAATGTTAATTGACGCAGGAATTAGCCACTTCGAAGAGCCATGTCCTTACTGGGAAATTGAACAAACGCGAGAGGTGACCCAAGCTTTAGCCGAAACGGAAATTGATGTAACCGGTGGCGAGCAGGACTGGGATTTTATTGTCTGGAATCTGATTATGCAACGCAACGTGGTTGATATTTTGCAGCCCGACGTCATGTACATGGGTGGTATCACTCGCACCCTGGAGCTGTGCAAGATCGCACACTCAAACGGATTCAGTGTGACACCTCACAGTGCAAACTTGTCGTTGGTCACCATGGCAACCATGCATTTGTTGGGTGCGATCCCTAACGCTGGAAAGTATTTAGAACTTTCCATTGAAGGCCCCAATTACTACCCTTGGCAACAGGATCTGTTCCTGGGTGACCCTTTTCATGTCGAAGACGGCGCAGTTCACATTTCCCACGAACCGGGGTGGGGTGTTGAGATCAATCCCGAGTGGCTTGGACGTGCCGGGCGACGGGAATCTCGAATTGAATGCAAATAATGTCTTTGCTAAACCAGCCGCATAGCGTTGAACACGGGTCGCACCCTGGAGATCTCATGGGTGCGAATCAAGTTCACCCCACCGAGTGAGGCGATCACCGCGAAGAAACTTTCCGCTGTTCGAAATTCGTCTTCGAAGAGGTCGAACGCGTGGGGGAGTGCCTGGCAAATCGGGTAACCCAACTCGCGCAATCGGAATGAATTGAGAATCACATTCGTTTGATGCTTCACGCGCGTAAGCGGGTCGACCAAGTTTCCATAGTAAAAACCCATACCGGGATCGATCACAATGTTGGATACTCCGTGTGAAAGTGCACTTTCAATTCGTATTTCGAAATACGCCGCCAGAGCAGGTATCGGATCTGCATCAAGGTTGAGATCGGTGATCTCACGAACGTTGGCACCGCCGACGTAGCACATAACTACCGTCGCGTTGAACTCACTTGCGAGATCGAGAATTTCAGCTTCATATTCGTTGCCCGTGAAGTTCAGCACCTTGGCACCGGCCTGCAGGCACGCCTTGACGACCTCGGGTTCGTAAGTCTCCGCGGAGACCGGAATTCCATCAGCGGAGAGCTGTTCGATCACTGGAACGAGTGCACGGATTTGATCCGGTGCATGTACGCGCGCAGCCTTTGCGGTACTTGATTCAGCACCAATATCAATCAGGTCAGCACCCTGTGCGAAATAGACGCGAGATTTGCGAATTGCCGCTTCGGTGCTGATCGCGATGCTTTCACGGTAGGTGGAGTCGCGAGAAAGATTGACAGTTGCCATCAGCGCGGGCCGGCTAAAAAGTCTGCCATCAATTTTCAATTGCGCGATCGGAGCTGTCAAGGCCGTGGCGTGATTTTGGAAGAGAGTGCTCAATGCCTCCAGTGAAATCATGTTTGTAGTCTAGGCATGATTGGGTTAATGTCGCGTCAGAGATTTTTCGCTAATGTCAAGGAGCCGTAATGGATGGATTTCTGTGGATCGCAGCAATTACTTTGGCAATCGGGCTCGGGGTTTCCGGCTTGGTGAAAGCGATCACCGGTCGCGAAAAGTTAATGGCGAATCCGCGCATGGCGTGGGTGGAAGACTTCTCTGATCCAGCAATTCGAACAATCGGGGGACTCGAGTTCCTTGGTGCGCTGGGGTTGATCCTTCCAGCTGTCACGGGAATCGCACCTATTCTCGTCCCTCTTGCAGCTGTTGGACTCGCGATCACCATGTTGGGTGCGATCGTGGTGCATGTGCGACGAGGAGATGGAGCACTGTCAGTGCTGGTTCCACTTGTGCTAGCGCTCATGGCCATTTTTGTT
>Ga0180120_10000850_pt1 | contig 15735 bp, 28 predicted proteins | sample CPBDNA_3_FD_129677 | JGI IMG/M metagenome (GOLD analysis project Ga0180120, IMG submission 129677) | Freshwater to marine salinity gradient microbial communities from Chesapeake Bay, USA - CPBay_Spr_31_0.2_DNA (version 2) (version 2) | ecosystem: Environmental > Aquatic > Marine > Coastal ... | reverse complement strand
GTATCTTTGAATGGTATCTGATACTCAGGTAGAGTAAATCTGGTAGCCATAACAGCTCCCTGATTAGACCACTTGTGTTTCTCAGTCATACCATTGGTATCAAAGTGTTCATTAAGAAAGTCAGTAGCTTTATCATATGCTGTGTCATGTGATATAACTCGGTATGTATTCTTGTGAACTGCAATCAGTTCGTTGTTCTCATCTTTAACCAACTGCTTGTAGCCATCTAGCCTTGAGCCATGCTGGTTGTATACAGGTTCTTCACGTACCTGAAACGTTAGTTCTTGTGGTAACATATTGTTCCTCCTTATAACTCTGCTCTAAATGAACAGAACTTATCTGACTTAACACGATCTAGTATCTTCTTACCTAGTTCATATCGTGCATACCACATCAGATAATAGTGGTATTTACTTTTCTTATGTGCTTCTAATGATATACCTGATCTTGGTATAGGAATATCTAATACTTTACATACTTCTTCTTGTGTATAACCATCATGTGTCTTGAAGAAATCATCTAACAATTCTTTCTTAGATCCAAGATGATCTAAACATTGAGCAAGTCCATGTTCTATTTTTTCTTTATGTGCTTCATCAAAGTAATACTCAAGATGATCTGGTTGAAATCCTACTGATCCAAAGAAGTCTGCATCATCACTGGATTGTATACCAAACCAGAACTTACCTTCTATATCACCTTCATAATATCTACCCATACTATTCCTCCTTCATCCTATTTGTTATGTTAGTTATGTATTGTAATGTTTGTAATGATTGTATTTGTCCTGCTTCGAGTTCATCTACAACATCACAAATTTGTTTAATCATTTCGTTATGTACTAATACAACCTCATCAAATTTATGTTTAACATCAAGATGTTTTACATCCATAGCTGAATACAAACCAGCTTTATCAAAAGCATCATAAGTCTTTTGTACTGACTCAATCCATCTAAGCTTCATTACTTTTAGAGATTCGCTCATTCTTTACCTCCTCTATCCACGCACCATGTCCTTCACATTCTTCACATGGATCACATTCATCAGGGGCATCACCCCATGGTATCACACCTAGTCCACTACATCTGTAGCATTGTACTTCTTGTTTCATTAGTCCTCCAAATCTTTTTGTATTAATTTATTAAGACGATCTCCTATGTCTTTGATTCTAATATCTAAACGTATAGATGCCTCATGTATATACTTAGCGTCAGTCATAATGACACCTGCTTCTTCTTGGCATTCAATGAGATCATTTAGCATAGCTTCTAACTTCGCTACTTCTAATAGTTTCATTACTCCTCCTTTTGAATAATTCAAAATGTCGGATTCGGACCTACATATCCTAACGCAAGGCATAAAGCCTTGCTGTCCTTACCCAGACGTTATTTACTTTCTTGATTTCTTTTTAGTTACAATGTATTTAGTTACACGATTGGCAGTAAACACAATGTATATCCATACTGGTGCTGCTATTACAGATAGTACTAGAGTTGGATTGATACCTAGTAACAACATCATAAATACAAACCCACCACCAAGTGATAGATACACGATAACAAATGTTCCTATGTAGTCTGCGTTAGATTGGAAATCAAAACTTGTCAGAGCTTTGAATATATCCTTGAACATTGTCATCATTGATAGACCTAATACGCTTAATATTTTTCCTATGGTCATGATTACACTCCTTCCACATTACGTATAATAAGAAACAAAAGGCTAATTCCATTCGGACCTCCATGTCTTTCCTTGTTGATATAAAAAAAATAGTAGATAATGGGGAGAATATCCCCACTATCCTAAGTGAAACTTTTACTTCAGCATTGATTCTGTTATTCTTTGAATGTCTGCTAATTCCTTTGGAGTTAAATCTTTTATAGTACGATTAGTACCATTTGACTTTTGTGGTAATTTACGTTTAGTAAAATCCTCTTTGTATAACTCCATATATAATTTCTTTGCACCTGTGTGCATAGCTTCAAACTTACGATATAGAGCATCATATGTTTTAGCTTGAGATACCAATGTATCAAAGTTAGTTTGTGCTATTTCTTGACCAGATGTTGCAACTCTTTCATTGACAATACTATCTTGTAATTTCATTTTACTAGTTTCATAGTATCCTCTGAATACATTCATTGATTTGAATGTACTGTTGCAGATCTGCCATAGATAGATATTCATATACTTGACATCTATTTCTGATGTATCATCTATTTGTGAACTATACATATTGTACCAATCTATTCCTGTCATAGAATTTATAGCATCTATTTGACTTTCATTAGTTTCAATTGGTGGAACATAATTACTCATATACAACCTCCATATCTTCAGTAATTTCATAGATAGACATATCCTCTGGAACTCTATCTAATTCCATTTGTGCTTCTTCATATTTACCTACTGATCTAAGATATCTAGCTCTTTCAATAGCGTTTAACATTACTTCTTCTAATGATATAAGCATACTATACCTCCTCCATTAATTTAATTGCTTTAGCAATATCCTCTACTGCTTGGAAGTATCCATCAACATACATCCAATCTGGACCATCTCCTCCATGTTCAGCAACTTCCTGCTTTACATGCTCAGCTTTGAGCTTCATTTGTTGTAATAGTGCTAAACTATCAATATAATTATCATCTAGATTTTTCATAATATATCTCCTTTCTAGATAAGAGAATCTATCCATACAGTAGTCAAGCTTAGGAGCGAAGCGAGTTACACTTGTGCGAAGTGGGCGAGTCAGAGCTATGCTCAGCCCACGTAGGCTTGTACTAGTATGGTAGAATGATCGTTCTAGAATGGAGCATTCATCCTCGTTACATCTCTTTACATTTTTAGACTTGACATCAATATATATAGCAAGGTATCTATCGTTATGGGCAGTCAAGTAAAAGGAAAAGATGGTCTAACAAATAAACAAAGGTTATTGGTCGATACTCTCGTAACGTCTGGTTGCACCATAACCGAAGCTGCGAAAAAGGCAGGTTATTCAAAGACAGAGAGTGGTAGAGTAATAGCGTCAAGGACGTTACGAATCCCCAAGGTCCAAGAGTACTACCGACAACAAGTTGCAGAGATAGGATTGCTTGGTTCAGTTCCAGCAGTCAAGACTTTGGTTAGGCTTTCCACTGAAGCCAAGAGTGATTACGTAAAGCTAGAAGCCAGTAAGGATATCCTAGATAGATCAGGGTTCAAAGCTCCTGATAAGGTCCAACATTCTCATACTGGTAATTTGTCTATAACTATCGACCTAGACTAGAGCAAGGTGGGGGGTTAGAAATATAGGGCGACAGCAAGATAAAACCACCTGTACTCACATTAGTAGTCAAAATAGTAAACTTTACAATCAGTTACAAATATTAAGCTGGACAGTAGAAGAAAGAACAAAGTACGAACAGTGTCACTGTGGGAACTGGGGTACATTCCATATACGTACCGAGAATGGTAACTACTTCTTTCTGTGTGGTACTCATTACAAGGAGTATTGAAAATATATTTTTTTTAAGTAAAGTACGCCTATGAGTCAGAGCTTATTGAAACGTATAGGAGTATCTGGTTACAACAAACCTAAAAGAACTCCTGGACATCCTAAAAAATCTCATGTCGTAGTCGCTAAAGAAGGATCTAAGGTCAAGACTATTAGATATGGGGAGCAGGGAGCTAGTACAGCTGGTAAGCCTAAATCAGGGGAATCTCAAAGAATGAAGATGAAAAGAAAATCATTTAAGGCTAGACACGCCAAGAATATAGCTAGAGGCAAGATGTCAGCAGCGTTCTGGGCAAACAAGAGTAAGTGGTAACATGGCAGTAAACGCAGCAGGAAACTATACCAAGCCTACTATGAGAAAGAGTTTATTTAATCGTATTAAAGCAGGAGGAAAGGGTGGCAGACCTGGACAATGGTCAGCAAGGAAAGCTCAGATGTTAGCCAAACAATATAAAGCTAAGGGTGGTGGCTATAGATGAAGAAGCCACAAAGAAGTTTAAAGGCATGGACTAAACAGAAATGGAGAACCAAATCTGGAAAACCATCCTCTAAAACTGGTGAACGCTACTTACCAGAAGCTGCTATCAAGTCATTGACTGCTAGTGAATATGCGGCTACAACTAGAGCTAAGAGAAAAGGCAGCAAGAGTGGGAAACAATTTGTCAAACAACCTAAGTCTATTGCTGCTAAAACAAAACCATTTAGGAGGGTTTCATAGTGCCAAACATAGGTAAAAAAAAATACCCATACACGAAAGCTGGAATGGCTGCTGCTAAGAAAGAAGCAAAGAAGTCAGGTAAAAAGATGACCATGAAAAAAGGTTATGGCAAGTAATGAATTGGGTAAAAACAAAATGGAATAGTCTTAGTAAGAGAGCTAAGATTATTGGATGTGCTGTGGTTGTATTAATAATTGCAGGTATTTTATTTAATTAAACATGAGGTATGCAGAGGAGCTATCTTACGAGGATCGTCAAAGACTTCGTAAGATAGTGAAGAAAGAACATTTCAAACATTATCCCAGAGATTTACGATTCTCGGATCATGAAGCAGATAAATTTATAGAATCTCTACTACCAGAAACTATCTACAAATTAATTAAACAATCTGTAGATAATGGTATTGCTTGACAGAACTCAACTACAAAGCTCCAGGTGAAATAATAAAAACCTTTATGAAGGATGATTCCTTCTTTAGAGGTGTACGTGGTCCAGTAGGATCAGGGAAGTCTGTATCTTGTTGTATTGAAATATTTAGACGTGCATTAAAACAAAAGGCTAGTCCAGATGGTAAACGCAAATCTAGATGGGCAGTCATTAGAAATACAAACCCCCAATTAAAAACAACAACTATTAAAACGTGGTTAGATTGGTTTCCAGAAAACTCTTTTGGAAACTTTTTGTATTCAGTTCCTTTTACCCATAACATTCATGTAGGTGATGTAGAGCTAGAAGTTATCTTTTTAGCACTAGATAGACCAGAAGATGTCAAGAAGTTATTGTCTTTAGAATTAACTGGTGTATGGATTAATGAAGCAAGAGAGATTCCCAAGTCTATTGTAGATGCATGTACTATGCGTGTAGGTAGATTCCCTTCTATGAAAGATGGTGGACCTTCATGGTATGGTGTTATAGCAGATACTAATGCACCTGATGAAGATCATTGGTGGTCCATTATGTCTGGTGAAGTGCCTGTACCAGATCATATGAATCAAGAAGAATCATTAATGTTAGTTAAACCAGATAACTGGCAGTTCTTTGTACAACCCCCAGGCATGATAGAAAAAAAAGAAGATGATAAAATTAAAAGTTACGAGCTTAATAGTTCAGCAGAAAATATCCAAAATGTTACACCTGATTACTATTCAAATATCATTAGAGGAAAAAGTAAGTCTTGGATTGATGTTTACGTTTTAAATAGATTAGGAACTATTGAAGATGGTAAACTTGTTTATGGTTCATTTAGAGAAGATGTACACATAGCAGATGATGAAATAGATTTTGCACCTACTACAGTTTACATTGGATTAGACTTTGGTCTTACACCTTCTGCTGTATTTGGTCAGAAGCTACCTGATGGTAGATGGTTAATACTTCATGAACTAGTTTGTTTTGATATTGGTACAGTTAAGTTTGGTGAATTACTCAAGCATGAGATAATTAAACACTGTGCAGATAAAGATTTAAAAATATTTGGAGATCCAGCTGGAGATTTTAGAGCGCAGACAGATGAAACAACTCCCTTTCAGATACTTAGACAACAAGGCATCCAGGCATTTCCAGCACCATCTAATGATGTAGGTCTTAGAATAGAATCTGTAGAAGCTGCATTGAATAGAATGGTAGATGGTAAGGCAGGATTTTTATTAAATAAAACTTGTAAGTCACTACGTAAAGGATTTTTAGGGGGATATCATTACAGAAGAATACAAACGTCTGGAGAAAGATATGAAGATAAACCTAATAAGAATAAATTTTCACACGTACATGATGCATTACAATATTTAATGCTAGGTGCAGGAGAAGGCAGATCATTAACAGTAGGTCCAGCAAAACCACAAGTATCTAATGCTTATAAGAACTGGAATATATTTGATCGTAGTTCAATGAACAGGAGGAAGAAGTGGGATATTTTCCGAAGGAATGGTTAATATATTTTTATGATCCACCTAAAGAGGAGTGGTATCATATGTTTAGAAGAAACAATATGGCTCATTGTGGTATGTTAGGATTTGATCCTAAGCAAAAGAAATGGATAGCTATAGAGCATATTCATAAAAGATTAGATATTAATATTATAGATGGTGAAGATGTAGCTAAAGTCTTTGATTACGTTAAAGATCACAATGGTAAGTTCATAAAAGCTAAATTATTCAGGCAGAAGTTTAGATTATTCCAAGCAGCATGGCTTAGAGAACACTCTTGTGTTACTATAGTAATGAGAATATTAGGAATAAATAAGTTGATTATTACCCCTTATCAGTTATATAAATATTTAAAGAAACAAGGTTGCGAACAATGGGATTTTTAAAACCAAAAAAATATGTAAAACCAGCTAGTGAAGTAGCATTTGAAAAACAAATGGAAGAAGAACGTATTGCTGCTGAAAAAGAAAAAGAAGAATTAGCTAAGGCTGAAGAAAATAGAAAGAAAAGATTTGCTGCTGGTAAAATAGGAAGTAGATCTTTATTTGCTAGAGCTGGTGGTAGAGGTTTTTATCAAGAAGGTAAAGAAGTATAATGGGATCTAGCACATCTACATCTAAAAGTAGTAGTAGAAGTCAAGCTATAGGTCCAGGTCAATCATTAGCTATGTCTGGAACAACTGGATTAGCAGGTGCTACTCAAAAAGAAGCAGAAACAATTAAAAGAACAACAGGTAAATCATTTAAAGCTATAAGTCAAAACATTGGAGAGATAGGTTCTAAATATCGTAGACCAGCTGATGTAGAAAAATATGCAAAAAATTTACAAGTTATGGAAGCAGGAGATGTATTAGGTGCTAAAAAATTTGTAGGTGCTGATGGAGTAGAAAGAGTTAGTTTTGTTGGAACAGGAATGAAAGATGAACAAGGCAGAACTATACTTTCAAAGACAACACCACAGCTTACTGCAACAGCTCCAACACTTAAACAGTTAGGTGGAGATATGGCTAGAGGATTAATGGGTTATAATAGTATTAAATACATAGATGATAAACCAACTATGGTTAAGACAGAAGGAGTAATACCTTCTTTAGTTAGTGCAGCTATTACTGGAAATTTAAGTCCTATAGGTTTAGTTATGAAAGGTGTATCAAAAGCAGGATTCTTTTCTTATGGAGATGGGAAAGATGCTGGTACTAATCAACCAACAAAAGCAAAAGAAATGAATACAACAAATGATATAGCAGATAATGATAGAAAAATGAGATTAGAAAAAAGATTAGCTCTATCTAAAGCTGGTGGATCATCAGATAAAACAAGACCATTCCTTACTGTTAAAGGCAGAGGGTTTGGTGGAACAATGAATTAATGTACAGTTATAATTATAGATCTGCTCCTAATACTGGAGTTATGAATCCCAAAACATTTCTTAAAAAGTTTAGTCACGCAGAACAATTAAAAACAAATTGGATTCCAAAGTTTGAAGAAGCTTATGAATATACTATGCCAGGCAGAGAAGCATTTTATGATGAAGCACCTGGACAAAAAAGAACAGATAGAATTTTTGATGAAACAGCTGTAGTAGGAATACAAGAGTTTGCTTCTAGATTACAAGCAGGTATTACTCCTACATTTGGTAGATGGATAAATTTAAAAGCAGGTATGGAAATACCAAAACAGTTAGCTCCACAAGTAGATGAACAATTAGATTCTATTACAGATTATATATTTGAGGTACTACATGCATCTAATTTTAATCAAGAAGTGCATGAATCATTTATGGATTTAGCTATTGGTACTGGTGTGATGTTAGTTAATGAAGGTCCATCAACTAATCCTATAGTCTTTAATTCTATTCCATTACCACACGTATACTTAAATGCAGGAGCAGATAATAAGGTAGACTGTGTATATAGAAAGCGTCAAATAAGATTAGGAGATATTAAAATATTATATCCTGATGCCAACTTAGAATCATTAGAAGATAAAGTAAATAATGAACCAGATGCTAAATGTACTGTCATAGAAGGTACAATGAGAAATTATAAAGATCCAAACAAAGAAGTTTATGATTATGTTGTTTGTGTAAAAGATCATGAACAAATAATATTTGAAGATCAGTTTGAAGGACAAGGTTCTAATCCCTTTATTACATTTAGATGGAACAAAGCTAGTGGTGAAGTATATGGTCGTGGTCCAGTATTTAATGCTATGTCAGCAATCAAAACTACTAACTTAACTATTGAATTAATTTTAGAAAATGCACAGATGAACATATCTGGTATTTATCAAATAGAAGATGATGGAGTAATTAATCCAGACAATATTCAGTTAGTGCCTGGCACAATTATCCCAGTAGCTCCAGGATCTAGAGGATTACAACCTATCAATGGTGCAGGAAGATTTGATGTTGCTCAATTAGTATTAGACGATATGAGAAGTAATATTAGAAAAGCATTGTATATGGAAACATTAGGTCCAACTAAAGGTACACCTATGTCAGCTACAGAAGTAGCAGAAAGAATGGCAGATCTATCAAGACAGATTGGATCTTCTTTTGGCAGACTACAGTCAGAGTTTATCATGCCATTAATTAGACGTGTTATCTACATTTTAAAGAAGCAAGGTAGAATAGAATTACCTTCATTAAACAATAAAGAGATAAAAATTATACCAGAATCTCCATTATCAAGAGCGCAGAACGAACAAGATATTGCAGATGTTAATAGATTTAATGCAACATTAGGTCAAACATTTGGACCACAGGTATTAAATCTTATTGTAAAGCAAGAAGAAGTAGCTAGATATTTAGCAGAAAAGATGAATCTTCCAGAAAAAATTATTAGAGATGCAGCTGAACAGCAACAAGTAATGCAACAGATGCAACAAGTAATGCAACAACAACAAGGAGGAATGAATGAGTTGGGAGCAGCTCCAGAGCAAACCTAAAGGAAGCCATCTATCTATTGATGGATTTTATCGTACAGAACAAAAAGAACGTGAACTTAATACGGATATGGCTACACTATTTAATAGTGAAATTGGTAAAAAGGTTTTAGACTATTTAAGGTCTATAACAGTAGATGCTGTTGCTGGTAAAGATGTAAGCAACGAGCATTTAAGACATCTTGAGGGTATGAGATATTTATATTTTATCGTCAAGAGAAGAATTGAATCTGATAAGGAGGTCTAATGTCAGAAGAACAAGTACAAGAAACACAAGAAACAACACAAGAGGTATCTCAAGAAAGCACTAGTGAAGTGCAGATACCTGAGTATATTCCAGAAAAGTTTTGGGATACAGATAGAAATGAAATTAAAGTTGAAGAATTGGGTGCATCATACAAAGCATTGGAACAAAAGTTTGGGATGCGAACTGAAGATCTTACGAAACAAGTACGTGAAGATATGGAAGCAGAAAGAAAGTCTAGCGTTCCTGAATCATATGAAGTAAAGCTACCAGAGATACCAGAAGATGTTGAAGTTACAGTTGATCCAGAACAAGAACTTGTCAAATCTTGGGAACAAATTTGTAGAGATAATGGGTTATCACAGGAAGTATTCAACCAGGGAGTGGCGGCTTTTGTTAATAATGAGATTGCAGGTCTGCCGAATCTTCAAGAAGAAATGGGGAAGTTGGGTGATAATGCAAAAGAACGTATTGAAGCTGCTGATCTTTGGAGCAAGAAGTATTTATCTACTGATTCCTATAATGCTATTGCCAATATGGCTGCTACTGCTGAAGGCGTTAAAGCTTTAGAAGAAATAATGGGTTTATCTAAGAATAAACCATTACCGAATAATAATACTGTAGTAGATGTAGAACTAGATGAAAGAGATCTACAGTCTATGATGCAAGATCCTCGCTATTGGAAAGAAGGATCAAAAGATCAATCATACATTAGGAAAGTAACAGACCTATATCAGAAGAAATATGGTTAAGTTTCCATATAAGAAATATAAAATAATATGGGAAGATCCTACTGGAGATAGTGCCTGGCTCTCTGATAGAGATATGGAAAAGCTATCTCCAGCATTAATTACTACAGAAGCATACATCTATTCAAGAAATAAGAAGTACATTAAGACATTTGCTAGTTATATAAGGGAAGATGATGGTTCATATACCTTTGCTGATGTCAATGTTTTTCCTGCATCTTGTCTTGTAAAGCTGACAAAAATATAATATATCTGAATTAACAAGCCGATTTAAACTGGACTTTGCCCAGTAATGGATAACTTAGTGAAAGTTTATGACGACAACTTGGAAATAAACAAACAAATGAAAAGGAAAACACAATGACAGCAACGATAGATCAAGCATTTGTGAAACAGTTTGAAGCTGAAGTTCACATGGCTTATCAACGCATGGGTTCAAAATTGAAGCCTATGGTACGTAATGTTAATGGTGTAAAAGGTAATACTGTTCAGTTCCAAAAAGTAGCGAAAGGTTCTGCTTCAACTAAAGCAAGACACGCTGAGGTTGTCGCTATGAACTCAGTACACTCAAATGTAACTGCAACATTATCAGACTTTTATGCCGCTGATTACGTAGACAAACTAGACGAACTCAAAATAAACATTGATGAGAGAAACGTTGTAGCACAAAACGCTGCATATGCTCTTGGTCGTAAGACTGATGAAATCATCACTGATACTTTTGATGCAAGTGCAACAGCACTAGCAAATAACTCTGCTGGTTCTACTACTGGTATGAACTTAGACAAAGCTCAAAACGTTTTTGAAATCTTTGGAAACAATGATGTTCCAGATGATGGACAAAGATATTGGGTAGTCGGTCCAAAACAGTGGTCAGACCTATTAGATATAGATCAGTTCTCAAGAGCTGAATATATCGGTGAAGCAGATCTACCTTACAAAGGTGGAATGACAGCTAAAAGATGGTTGTCTTTCATGTGGATGGGTTTTAGTGGTCTACCAACATCTGGTTCAACAGATAGACACACAATGGCTTTCCATAAATCATCTCTAGGTATGGGTGTTGGTTCAGACGTAAGAACTGAAGTAAACTATATTCCTGAGAAAGTAGCACACCTTACAACTTCATACATGTCAATGGGAGCAGTCCTAATTGATGGTGATGGTGTAAGAATACAGAAATGTGCAGAGTAGGAGTAAATAATGGCATACGCAACTTCAAATCCAATTAAGAAGATCTCTCAAATGGGAGATAGTAATTCCTTATGGTACTACTCTGATGGAGATGCTATAGGAACTATTGATGATGCAGATTACTTTTTAGCAGCGACAGGTGACCTGAACGCTGGTGATGTAATCATTGTAAACAGTGGTGGATCAAATGGTGTTGTAGATATTGTAATTGTATCAGCAGCAACAGCCTCTACAGTAACAGTCGCATTATTAGCATAATGATATTGGGGGGATTTATTCCCCCCTACAAATATGGCAGATACTAAAGTAGACATTTGTGCAAGAGCATTAACCATGATTGGTGCTCAACCCATATCATCTTTTGATGATGGTTCAACAGAAGCATTAGTAGCTTCTAATCTTTATGAGAATCTCACACAATCTATGTTATGTAGACACAGATGGAGATTTGCAACAGAACAACAACAACTATCTTTATTAACTGCTGCACCTACAGGTAGATATGAATATGCTTATCAACTACCTACCTCACCAGATTTATTACAACTTAATACAATTACTGTAGCTGATGTACCTATACAATATAATAGATACGGAGATAAAATATTTGTAAATGGATATGATTCACAGTCAGCATTGATAGCTGATTATATTTTTAGACAAGATGAATCAGAGTTTCCTGCATATTTTAAAGACGCATTAGAATTAAAACTTGCATCTAGATTTGCTGGTTCAGTAGCTAGAGATGCAGGTATGATTAAACAGTTTGGTGATGAAGCAGAAAGACAAATACTTATTGCTAAGAATACAGACAGTCAAGAAGTCACTACACAAAAACTAAGTACAAAGAGATTTATAACAAACAGATTAACTACTAGGGGGTACTAATGGCTAGTACCTTAAGAACAGTCTACACTAACTTTGCAAGTGGAGAACTTAATCCATTACTCGTTACAAGAACAGATGCTAATGCTTACTTTAGTGGAGCTAAGACATTACGTAATTGGTACTTGCTAGATGAAGGTGGTATTATGCGTAGACCTGGAACTACATATAAAGCTACATTACCAGGGGAATCAAGAGTTATTCCATTTATATTTTCTAATGATGAACTAGCAGTATTTGTTTTATCTAATAATAGATTAGATGTTTATGGATCTGATGGTGCAGCTATACAAACAAATATAACTAGTAATTGTAATTGGACAACAGCACAACTATTTGAATTAAACTTTGCACAGTTTGGAGATACTGTATTTCTGACACATAGAAATAACGCTATTAGAGAAATAAAAAGAACAAGTGCTACTTCATTTACAGTATCAGCTTTTGCATTTGAAGAAGATACAAGTGTATCTGTAGGTGGTGTAAATAAAAGTACACAACCTTTTTATAAATACGCTGCTGCTGGTTTAACAATTACATTATCTTCACATGCTACTGGTACAGGTAGAACAGCAACAGCAAGTGCAGATTTTTTTACAACTAACCATGTAAATACTTATTTAAAGATAAATGGTAAACAAGTTTTTATTACTGCTAGAACAAACGCAACTGAAGCAACTGTTACTGTTATAGAAGATGTAGTTTCTACTGGACCTCATGCAGATTTTGAAGAACAATTAATATCAGCAGAAAGAGGATTTCCACAAGCAGTCACCTTTCATGATAATAGATTATACTTTGCTGGAGTAAGAGATGCTCCTGCTGCTGTAGTAGGTTCAAGAGTAGGTGAATATTTAAACTTTGCAGTAGGCACAGGATTAGCAGATCAAGCTATTAATGTATTTGTATCTGGTGATAGGGTAAACGAAATTAGACATTTAGTATCTTCAAGAAACCTACAAGTTCTTACAGATGGTGGTGAATATTTTGTACCTACATCTACAGATACTTCTGCTGTTACACCTGCTAATATAACATTTCTTAGACAAACACCTTATGGTTGTAGTAGAGCTAAGCCTATTATATTTGATGGTGCTACATTGTATGCACAAAAGAATGGTAAAGCTATTCGTGAATATTTATTTAGTGATGTTGAAAATGCGTATGCATCTACATCTATATCTATCTTAGCGTCACACTTAGTGAAAGCTCCAGTAGATATGGCTATGATAACTGGTACAACAACTAGACCAGAACAGTTTGCTTTTTTTACAAACAATGATGGAACACTTGGATTGTTTCATAGTGTACGTGCAGAAAAAATAGCTGGTTGGACACAATGGAGTACAAAGACTAATGATGAGTTTACTAGTATTACAGCTATTAATGAAAATTTATTCTGTGTTGTTAAAAGACAACTTGAAGGTGGAACTGTATATACTTTAGAAAAGTTTGCAGAACAAGATGATCTAACACTAGATTGTTCAGGAACAACTACAGTTAATCAACAAGGCAGTCCATTAATAAATGGTGCTAGTCAAACAGGTACTAGTGTAAATGTAGATGGATATACAACTGCACCGAATACAGGTGATGTTATTACTATAGCTGGAATTACTGGTAGTTATGAAATACAAACTGTAACACCTACAGCTAGTGGTCATACTGTTGTTTTAGACCAGGCATTAGCTTCTTCACCTGGTGACAATGCTGTAATTACTATTACTTCAGGGCGTGTTCATAATAGTCCTGCTCATTTAACGCAAGAAACTGTTAATGCTGTTGATGGTACATTTTCATTAGGATCATTTGTTACATCAGCAAGTGATACAATAACCTTTGATGTAGCTCATAATGCTGGGGTAGTAGTAGGATTTAACTATGAACCTAGTCTTGAAACTATGCCAATAGATAAAGAAGTAGCTAATGGTCCATTGACAGGACAGATAAAAAGAATATCTAGAGCAGTTATAGATTTATCAGATTCATTAAATGTAGCTTTACAAGCAGCAGATAGTACTGCTAAAAGTTTAGTTATAAGAGATGTAAACTTTGATGTAGCAGCTCCAGTAGCTAAAGTAACAGGAAAGAAAGAGTTTTTCTTTTTAGGCTATGATAGAGAACCTACATTAAAAATAACACAAACAGCACCCTTGCCTTTAAAGGTATTAGGTGTAGCATTAGAGGTAGTATTTTAAAATGGGAGCAGATCCAGCAACATTATTTCTTATTAGTGCAGGTATATCTGCTGCTGGTTCAGCAGTACAGATACAGCAAACAAATCTTCAAACTAAAGAAATGGCTAGAAGATACGAGCAAGAAAAGAAAGTATCATACTTAGAAGGATTACAAGCAGAAAACAATAGAACAAGAGATATGAATATTGTTCTTAGTAATAATAGAGCAGTAAGAGGAGCATCAGGTGTAGGTGAAAGTGGAAGTTTTGATGCAATACAACAAGATATTGTTGATATAACTAATAAAGATTTATCTTCTATAAGATTAAATGCAGCTAAAATAAATAATAACTACGATAGAGCTATCTTTAATACTAAACAACAGGCTTATTATTCTAACATGGGTTCTATTATAAATGCAGGAACAAGCATAGTTAATGGATGGAATTACTATAACTATTATAAACAACCTACTAGTGGTGTAAAAAAAGGAACAGGTGCTTCTGGACCACCAGGAAGGAATTACCCAGTAAATGGTTAGAGAGATTAAAAGAACAAGAAGGCAATCAATGGTAACACCTTCTAGTACAGCAGCAAGAATGGGAGTTGTTGATGTATACTCACCTAATGTTAGTCAAATGTTTGGTGCGGTTTCAGATACAATAAATACACTAGCTGAAAACCAAGTAAAAGTATTAGATGCAAAATGGCAAAATAATTTTGAAACAGAAACTACAAAATATTTAAACAACAAACTTGATGGAATATTAAAGTCAGGTGAAAAACCTGATTTAGAAAAGTTCCAAGAAGAAGCAGATGGATATATTAATGGTGTATTAACAGGAGTACCAGAAAGATTAAGTATTAATGCTGAATCGTATTACAATCAAAAAAATATAAGTGCATTTGAAACACTTAGAAAACAAGCAAACATTATTGAATATAAAGAATTAACTGAATCTTATGAAAATAATCTACAAACTAGTTTATCAGATATAGACAATTTTATACAAAATTTATCTACAACTACACAATCTCCACAAGAATTTATTGATTCATTAGATCAATATTATGCAACAGAAGTAACTAAATTTTTAGGAACTAATGGTGAAAAATTTAATGCATTAATAATTGGTAGTAATTTTAAATTAAATGATAGTGATAAAAGAAAATCAGATGAAGGCTTAATGCTTTCTGTAGAACAAAAAAGAGTTAATGGTATTGTTAAAAGTTTTTTCCAAAATATAGATCCTAATGATACAGATCAAATAGTTAAAGCTGAAACTGAAGCTCAATTATTTTTAAGAAATTACTCTCTAGATCAAGGTGGAGTAAGAGGAGTTAATTATGAAATATTTGCAGATGAAACAGGAAATACTATTGGTCAAGAAATAAT
>Ga0180120_10000848_pt1 | contig 15759 bp, 5 predicted proteins | sample CPBDNA_3_FD_129677 | JGI IMG/M metagenome (GOLD analysis project Ga0180120, IMG submission 129677) | Freshwater to marine salinity gradient microbial communities from Chesapeake Bay, USA - CPBay_Spr_31_0.2_DNA (version 2) (version 2) | ecosystem: Environmental > Aquatic > Marine > Coastal ... | reverse complement strand
TCCGTTTGCCGTTATATCACCAGTAAAGAATCCATTACCCGATTGGTCAATAGACGCCTTAATAGTACTGCCAGTCTTAACATAAATAATTCCACCGTCTGATTCAATGTCGCCAGTGGCTTTCATATAACCATCTACTTGAATACCGGCCTGGAACCAATACAATGGTGTAGAGACCACGGATCCTGAAAGAATGTTGAATGTGCCGACAGGTAAACCACCAAGAATCGTGCCACCCATATACGCATTGCTGTCAGCGGCTTGGTAAGATCCTGTTGGAAAAAACTTGTTACCGTTATAAGTATCTAGTTGACCTTGACCGTCAAATGATATAACACCGGCCGCAGAAACGTTAATGCCGTCTCCACCAGAAAACGCAGCTCTTGCTCTTGCGGTGGTATGATAAAGATTTGTTGAACCTTCCGATACATCATCGGTACTTAAACCAGCTCCGCCTGGACCAATTGTTAAACTACCTACTGTAAGGTTTTCAGTAACAACTGCGTTTGGAACTGTTAATGTACCTGCTGGTGATAACTGAAATTTGTTCGCTCCAGCACCAGTATCAATAATAAAGTTACCTGGGTTAGAACTCTCTAATCCAACATCCCAAGATAAACTGCCATCGGTAAATCTTACCTGTCCACCTGTACCTGCGTACTTAAACGTTGCGGTTGTCGCAGAAGCACCTGTAATTAATATTGGACTATTAAAATCAATTGTTCCGCCACCACTGACCGCTGAAATTGTATCTGAACTAAGTAAAGTACTTGCCACCAAATTTGTAGCAGTAAAAGAACCTGCTAATATAGCATCGCCGTTTGTAGTTTCAGGCGAGCTAGTACTTGCCGTTATTACATTAACTGCTAGTGCATCAACCAACGCATTAGTTTTCTCTAACCAATTTTGGAATGTTTGTGCGGTTGTAATATTACCTATATTTCTTGACATTATCTTTCTTCCAGTTTTTCAATTCTTTCGTATATATCAATAATAGTTCTCTTGATATCCATAAGATCTGTTTGGATCTTATCTACTTTGCGATAATAGTTCCGCTCAACCTTATATTTATTGAGAGCCGCTGCATCGGTACTAAGAATAGCCCCGGTTTGTGTGTCTCTATTAATAGTATTCATCATTTTTCTCTAGGTTAATGCTATGCCACGATAATCTTTTAAGGTAGGTGCATTGTGAATATTTGGTGATAACATATCTATACGAATTTGGAATCTCTTGAATCCTTCGAATACCCCTGCCTCACTCGTGTAAGTAAAAGGACCGCTAGCAACAGATCCAGTTTTATTTGCGCTTGGGATCTTATATTTGAACTCTCTGAAATCCAATAGGTTTGAAATGGTAGAATAAGATCCTACACCTTCAAATAACTCCAACTCAGTCCAACCCAAATTGTCGAACTCATCGAAGTCGTAACCGTTTTGGGCTTTAACATAAACCTTAACGTTACTTCCTGTAGGACGATATGCAGACAGAGTTAATTCAAAATCTTCAGCATCAAGGTCTTCAGCCAATTCAATCTTTCTACTAATATATTTTGCTGTTGTTGCTGAATCATTAGTTATTTTATATTGATATGCAATTAATTTAGAAGCTTCAATATCAACGAATGGTGTTGACGTAACATTACTATCGTTCGTCATGCCAACATTGAACAAAAACTTCTTCGAACCAGTAGGATCATTCGATTTGCTATAAATGATCACACCTTTCTCAGAGAAGTGGTTGTTATCATTAAACTTCATTGGTTTCAGATAAGTACTATTAATATCAGTAGGAGGAACAAATTCACCTGAAAGAACCGTTCTTGATAATGAATCATTTGCCTTCATAATCATCGGTTGAACGTAGCTTAAGTTGATATTATTAATTGACGCAATGTTAGCAGATGAGCCACTGTCTAATCCTTTAATTATTGCACCAGCGGCGAACATATTATCAGATGATGCTGAAGAAGCAACCAAGTGAAGTTCATATGGATTTCTTTGATAATCGTATAAATCCAATTGGCCGGCAACTACAGGCAAGTGAGTTGCTGCACCGGCTGTACTAGTAGGTGTTTCTAATATAACTTCAGACGCATTTGTAATAGAAGCAATCTTATGAATTGCGATAGCTCCGCCTACTGTTAATTTAATATAATCGCCTGCAGAGTAATCCGTACTCATATTTTCGCCGGCTGTTAATGTCTTAGAACCTACTGCCGTAGTAATTCCATTACCACCAGTAAGTGTCTTTTCCTGATAAATTAATTCACCTGGAGTAAATCTTCCTGTTACCGTATCTAATGAAAAGAACTCGTGATTGTTGTTTGTTAACTTAACAGTACCTTCCGTAGAATTAAAGTTGTGTCTTCTTATATTAAACTTAACATCTTCATCTTGGTATGATTTCCAAGCAGAGTTATTCGTTGAAGTAAATAGAACACCGTCACCCCAATCCTGAGTAATTGCGGAACCTTGATTTGGGCCCGGAGATAAATCAACACCACCTACCTTAGAAGTGTATATAAGATAGTTAGGGTCTGACGCATCAGGCTGAATAACAAACGAATATTCTTTTTCAACATCCAATCTTACCGGAGCCTCAAAGGTAAACGTAGTTCCCAATGAAGCATCTTCTGATACATTTACAGCAGAAGGTAGTTTATGTACCGCAGAGAATGGCAATATCTGATTCGTAGGATAACCATTTACAACTTCTCTTATTTGAAGTGTGACGCCATTTAGAGCAGTAGCTGCGTTTGCACCAAGATCTGTTTGTGTAGGTTTACGTTTGAAGAATACTTCAATATCAGATAAGAAAACCGAATTAGAACCTGCGCCCATACCTTTCTTAACAAAGAATGTTTGTGCAAGTGGATCTCTACCTCGAATACGTCGAGCAACGTTTCTTGTTGTCGTTGTTGTATTTACATCAAAGTTTGGAGATCTTGTTGAAGTTGTTAAGGCTGTTTTCTCAACGCTGAAGTTATATGCTCGATATGTAACAAATCCTTTTGATGTAGAAGCACTAGCGATACTGTTATAAGAATTAACATCCACAATTTCTAGTATTCTATCACCAACAAAGAATGTTTCTGCGGGTAAATGGAACACTGCTCTTATTACACCGTTTGCGTCTGTTGTCACAGCGGCACCTTTTACGCCGTATCTGCCTACTTCTCCAACGCTATTTGCTGTAGGAGAACCAGGTAGTACATGAGCATCAACGTTAATACCATCAAAGAAAAAGTAATGTCTTTGGCTAGGTCTTAAACCTGACATATAAACTTTAATATCTTTTGATGCCATATATGGTTGGAATCTAAAGTCAGAAACAAATTCGCCAACGTTCGTTACTACGGTACTATTGCTATCAATTGTAATTTCACTTGATCTTGTCGTTGTAGTTATTGTTTCAGTTCCTGCACCGCGCCTTCCCGCTCTACCTTCATCGGCCCTAAACTGAGTTGTGTTTGTTGTATCCGTCATAGGTAAGAATGCTTGAATCTCATCAACAAATTCTTGGAACGGTGTCGTTAGATCAATATCAATCGAAGCTGGGTTAACAGTTGTATCGTAAGCAGCATCGTAAGGTGGAGATATAACACCATCTCCTACATACCTATAAAAGTTACTTACACAATTTCTATAATCAGTAGCATAAGGTTGATTAATAATACTAACGTTCGAGTTTCTCCCGAGTGTTGCCACCTTACCATCATCAGTAGACGGGAACACCGAAGCTCCTGTTGCTGAATCATAAATCAAATCCAGCGGGAATGTTTTCAACGAAGGAGTTAGTATCTTCGAATTAAATGGAACCGAAGCATTAAATTGTGGATGACGAACCTCAGATAATGACAAGTTATTAAATGGATCTACAACAAACCCATTCTTAAATCTATTCAAACCGTTCTCATCACGAACAATAAGGTTAGAAGTATCTGACTCTAATTGGTTTAATGAAATATAATATGCCATGTTATCAATCTTCTTCTCTAATGAATGAAGATCTTTCATGGTATAATTTTTAACACCAGTTGAACGAGGTTTAATTGCGTATCCGTTTCTATTAAGAACATCTGCCTGCTTCTTAGACAATGCAGGAAATGTTGGAACCTCTACATTGGCGATCGCTAATTGGTCTGTAGTTAACTTTGGAGGAACTGCATATTTTTGTTCTTCACCTTTAAGAATACTAATCTCGCCGTAAGAATCACACACGATAGTATCAATTCTTGTAAGGTAATATTCCAAAGATGTTTGTAAAGATTGTTGAGCAGCAGGTACAAGCGGCGCACCAACAGTAGCAAACGTCTGCGCGTATTGGCCGACAAGAGTAGTAACTAAAGCCTCTGTGCCTTCAGTTGTACTATAACCTGCATTTGTATCTTTATCAATGTATGCTCTAAAATCGAAACAATCTCTTAAATTATATGCTTGACCTGATTCTGATACATAAGATGGAACATCGTACCCATTTATATTATTGGGATAACTATTAATTGTATAGAAGTTTTCACCAGTTGATGTATTTGGTTGGAAACATTCAAGATTAACTCTACAAGCTCCAGTCGGTATTGGTCTTCCTTCAATATACTCAAGATAAGATATGTCGTAATAAGTATCTTTTTGATTTGGTTTTAATCTAAAGCTTGCCGTGAAATCTTCATTAGCTCCACCAGGTCCTGTGCCAACACTGTATATTTCTTTTATTTTAAATACATCAGGCAAGCCTAAACTATATTTTGATCTAACAACGTTGGTAGGTATTCTAACCCAAGTATCTCTTAAAACTTTATTATAAGGTGAGATTCCACCAGATGAACCAACCAATCTCTTATTATAAAATACTTCAACCGATCCAGTTACACCTGAATCAATAACAATATTAAGCTGTGAATTGTTAAGGGCAGTAGACTTACTTAAAACAGGCCATTGTGTTGCTGTCTGAACAATAAGAATATCATCGTTAAGACAATTAAAATCTTCACCAGGAGCAGCCGTTAAAGTGATCGTACCAGTAGTAGCGTTTGCTGTTACTTGAGCTCTTACAGGAATGAGCGTATCGCTTGTGCTAAATACTCCGTTTACACCTGTATCAAAGAGAAGCGCCTTTCTGGCTGTCTCATTAATGATTGGCGAACCGCTTGGTCTTGTCTTAAGATTTACTTGACCGTTACCATTAACACCAGCGATGATTTTTGTAATCTCACTTAAACTAACAGCACCATTAAAGTTCTGTGAGTTAATATAAATTCTGTTAGGAGTAATATTTTTAACTCTTACCGCACCAGCAGATTGAGATGAAACGTTTTGAATATCGAAAGGGTTATTAACTGTAAGATTAAGATAGCCGGCAAAACTATCTATTTCAAAATAGTTTCCGTATTCCATCGCAACATTTTGGTTTGCGACTGTTTCTGTTGTTGTGATTTGGTCAATTGCAAAAGCACGGTCGCCAGAATTTTCTACTCTGTAACCTTTAACATACGCAATACCTGGACCAACAACTACTTGAACTTCGCTATTAGCAGATCCTTCGGGTATTCTATCAACTGAACTTAATGGGAACTGTTCTAGGATATAGTTACCTGATTCCTCGTATGTCCTTCTCGCGATTTCTTCGCCAAGAACATTGTATTGAGAAACATCTCTTAATGTAACTGCGTTACCATTTTGATAACGAATTAATGTAAAGAAGTCAGGATCTGCGGCCGCAGTCGATGTTTCTTTAACAGTTAATGTAGGAACAAGTTTTAATCTATCTGCACCTGGTGCATTTTCGTTCTTCGCGCCGTTTGCATTATCGAATAACGACGAATCTTGTAATGAATTAACTAAGCTTTCAGATACAACATAACCTACTGATTTGTCGTCAGGCGTTTTACTATATTTTTCAACAACTAATCTCTGTTCTGAAACAAAGATAAAGTGTCCTTTTTGGAATATAATACCTGGGGCAGATTCAATACCAAAGGATCTACCTACGACAGGATTGCCGCTAGTAGGTATACCATAAACACTCAATCCTGAAGTAATAACAGCATCAGTTGCTAAGTCGTTATCTGTAGTTCCTCTTTTATATTTGTATCTTGTAATCGTTAACGCTTCACCGGCTTGGAATTGAGTTTGGCCTAGAACACCAACGTTTACATAGTTAATAAAAAAAGTATTTAGATTTGGCGGTCTTGATTGAAAACCCGAGGCAGCTTGAACAATCTGAGCTCTTAACTGAGTTGAAGTACCTCTCACTTCATATACGTAATCAAGCTCAACGTCTCGACCGGCAATTGTTTCGGTAGCAGGACCACTAATATATGCCAGCGGATTAAAGTTAGCAGGACCGTCGTTAAGTTTAACAAATTGAAGATCATCAAGTTCTGTAAAGTTACATCCCTTAACAATTGAGCCTTCTTTAAATATATTATCGCCAAACGACTCGACCTGATTTTGAAGCATAGTCTGGAGTTGTGTAAGTTCTCTTGCCTGTATTGCGTATCCAGGTTTGAACATAACTCGATAAAATTGCTTCGCGGGATCGTAATCATCGAAGTACGGCGCTTGGTTTAAATCTTTATTAATAGGCATCTTTACTTATGTTCCTTAAAATTCCAATACAAACTTAAATTCTTCTCTTGAGAGGTCAGTCCTTGCTAACGGGAAAAAGTCCTCCATGAAATAAACTTCGCCTGTTCGTTGTATGTAATCTGAATAGACAACATTATCTTCTATAGGATTATTTATTGTTATTCTCTGACCTGTGTCTGAGATTAGTGCAAGATCGATGTTAAAAGATGTATCGCCATTCCCAATGAGCTTGTTGTTTTGGTAAGGGCCAAGATATTCTGCTAAATAAACGGTATTTGATACTGAATCAATCTCGTGCACTTGAGCTATAAAGGTAACATCGTTATTTACATCAACTTGCGTGATAGTGCTGTTTGCATTTAATCTGCCGTAATCATCCGTTGTAATTGCGATTCTATTATCGAATACATCAGGCGCTGGCGCAGTGTTTGCTTGGCCACTTCTCCAAGTACCTCCACCTATATCTTTAAACGTTGGAGTTCTTACAATACCTAAACAACCATAAGTGTTTGTATCGCCGATCTTTGTATTATCGTCTGCGGTAATATACCCATACATACCAAAGTGTTTACATCTTAATTCATCAATTAAATTATAAGCGTGTCCACCCTTAGGTTCAATTGATGGTCGTACTACCGCTCTCACGTCGGTTGACTGAGCATTCTCTGGATCGAAATCAACTGCAGGATCAACAACTGTCGCAATTGCATTATTATATCCTGAACCCGCATTAAGCACAATTACTTTATTTACAGACCCGTTAACCATCTCAGGAATTGCTACTGCACCAGCTCCATCCCCTTTAATATCTATTCTTGGGAATATTTTAATGCTTGCATTTGACAACATACCAGCAACAAAGGCATCGGATAGTGCTTCAAATGTACCACCACTTGTATACGGAGTAAATCCAGTTCCATCAAGATTTGCTGTAAGTTGTGGAGTCGATTTTAATTGGAATGTATCAGCATCTATAATATCAGCATAATAAATGGGGTCGCCGGTTAATTGATTTATATTTAATTCTGTCATGCCGCCAACATCTCTAAACGTAACAGGTTGTCCGTCTACAAGACCGTGGGCAGTCGAAGTAATAACAACTGGGCTTGCGTTAGTTGCAGCTTCAACGTTACGAATGATTGGTTTTGATAATTCGCCAGCAACTCGTATCTCTGCTTTACCTGAGGATGTATTTAGTTTATAATATTCAATTTTAAATAGATTCGTAACACTTGAGCTTGGGTTTGTTGCGTAAAAATATTGACCTGTATAATATTGATCTATCGAGGACCAATCTTGTTCCGCAGGATCAATCTGTAAACCAACAAGGCCATGAACAGCAAATCCGTTTGTTCTTCCATAGAGTCTATCAATGATTCCATTCTTTTCTGTATATCCTTGATTTGAGTCTGCGTTTGTAACTATAATATCAGATATGCCGCCGCCGTATGCATATGCTGGTTCGATAACAGCAGCAGGATCAATTGGTATATAACCCAACGCATTGTATCCTTCGAATTGTAACGCACTTAGACGATACATATACTTCCATACATATCCTTCGGCCGTTTCATAAATTTGTTTTGCGTTTGCCGAGTCAAAAGTAGGCGGAGATTCAGCACCTACTCCGTTCCCGTTATTTAAACATTTATATACACGATAATCGCCAGTATCATTATCATTAGGACCAACAACAGCATAGAACTTTTTATTAGTCAAATCAAGTGAATCATCATACTGATCATATATCACGCTTCTTTGCCAAGGATAATACTTTATCATAAAATTAATATCAGCATTATTAATTCTTTTACCAAATAAAGTTTTTTCTAAAAATTCATTTTGTGAAGTAGCAGAGTCAAGCGGTGTCATCCCGCCAATTGTTGAAACGAACATATAATAATCATCATTCAGCTTTGCATCAGCTATGAATAACTTATTTACGTCGCTTTTAAAATTATTTGTTAAAATTTCTGGCATGATTGTGCTTTCACTCTATATTTTAGTTTATTTATTAGAAACATCTTAGCCTCTTATTCTTATTCTTGGTCGAGGATAAATGAGGCCTAACACCGGTCTTGCTTTTGCATTTACTTTTGGAAAACCTAAACCAGTCTCAGGTCTTTGGTTTATCCATCTCAGCATTTTGTTTGGCGCACCGTGTAAACTGTCTGTACTCACACCACTTGTTAGCCCATCGTCATCCATCATATCAGCGTTTGCATTTTTAGTTATCCAATCCAAAACGTCTGCTTGGTTCATCCCTGGATTACTTTCTAATAATAATGCAATCAAACCAGTAACTTGAGGAGCGGCCATACTTGTTCCACTCTTCTTTTGGACTACATAATTTGAATCTCTTGGATCAGTAGCTTGGCTAACAGCACGGACACTTGATACAATACCATCACCGGGCGCAAAAATATCTACGGCATTGCCAACGTTTGAATAAACTGATCGGCCATCGTCGATATTAATACCAAAGGCTCCTACGGTAATCATTTGAGTACCTGCTATACCTTCAGGACCGCCAATTCTATTATAGTAATAAGTAGCAAAAGACGAATCACCATCCTTATGAAAGTATATAATATTTTCATAATCTTGATCACCAGACAAACATTGTTTCTGATTGGAATTTCCGGCTGAAACAACCATTATAATTCCTTCACTAACACAATCTTCGATATCTGATACATAGAATGTAGATGTTGTACCAAACGACCAATTACCAGCGCCATCCATAGGAAATCCTCTTGCCTGCGCTTCAGCAATAGTAGGGTCTCTAAATTCATCGTCATATGGTTGAAACTGCCCACCACGATAAAAGAACCCAGCGATTCCATCGTAGGTGCCGCTGGTTATAACACTTGCTTTACTTATGCTTTGTCCCCAACTATTATTACATACGGTTGGATTTCTTTTTCCTGTTGCTGGATTAATTTCTTTTGTTCTATGCCATAATCGTATATAATCAAAATTAACCGATGAAGCTAGTCTTATACCATCATGGTTCCTGTCTGTCGCAAGACTAGCTTCCATGCTGTAAATATTTGCTTCTCTTGCCCATCCTAAACGATTACCCGCAGCGGTTCCTGCTACGTGTGTTCCATGATCACTATCTGTAGTATCAACAATACTAGACATGTCATAAGAAAAGTATCCATCGCCCACGAAAAGACCTAGCTCAGATGCTAGAGAAAACCAATTAAATGGTTTAAGTCTTGAAGCACCGGTTGGTGATGGGAAGTAATAAGCCTCGCCTGCGTCAGCATCTTTTAATATATCTCTCAATATAGCAAAATCTGGTTTGCTTAATACTGGTTCAAAATATAATTTAAATAAAGCATGCCCTAACGGATTGTTTGTTAACATACCTGCCGGAGTCTTTAATGAATCAGACCATTCAGGAGATAAACTTCCGCCATCCCAGAATGTACTCATATCCCACATCGACCAGTTGAGCAAATACATATATTCTTTATAAGCTACTTCTGCCGCATCGGCTACAGTTGCCCAATCGGTGGCATAACCAGACGGATCATATAAACCAGCGTCAATAGCTTCTTTCATGGCAAGGTGCAAATCGGTAGTTTGCCAATTAACGTTATTAGTTGCTACCCAGTTCAGTGCAGTTTCAGACCCAGGAACAGCTCCCATAACTCCGAATAAATGTATAGTATGAAATAGGTGTTCTATTAATTCAGAAATGTCATCATCACCAGTTGGAGGATTTGGAGATTGAATATTATCATACCAAACCATATCGTTTGTAGCATGCGCATCTAGGAAAGCCTGATAACCTGAATAGCTAGGGATACCTTCGTCCGTTAAAAAGTTTGGTGAATAAGAACTTCCGCCGCCGTAAGCTACTCTTTGCGCTGCAGGTAAACCAGCGTGAACTGTTCCTACATCACCCTTAAGGGTCTTTACGAGATTAGCCTGATAAGATGGATTAACAAGTGGATAAGATGGGTCAATTAAAAGCGTTACGACTCTTGCGACTTTGTCTGCCCAAGCAGCCGGCACCGCTGATTGTCCACCTACTGCACCAGCAACTACAATTTTAAGGCCGTGCACTGTTGCTGACCTATCAAATACTCCACCGTTAGTATTATCACTAACAAACGCCGTTGAAGAATAATCCGCCATTGAATCGAGATGTTGGAATTCTGGATGTCCAAACGATGTTTTATCTATTAAGCCATCGTTAATTACAACGTCAACATTTTTACCTGATGCGGTAATATTAAAAGCACCTGTAACTGTATCTGATCCGCTCCATGGAGTAGTCCCAACATTGGATCTATATAAACCCCAGTTCTGATCGTCCGATGTTGCGGCAGCGTAACTTCTTTCCCAGTCGCCAGAATTCTCATACCCGTTAATCGTTGCCGGTGGTATATCTTCTACCGCAATTACATCTCTTACTCTTTCGTCTAGTGATAGGTATTTTGCTTCTAACGGAGTAAGCATGTAGTTTGTGTTACGACTTATAGTTCTCCTTAACGTTAATTCTACAGATCTACTAGGAATGAACAGGTCGCCACCAGGAGTTTCCATGTCATCATAGAAACCCGGTAAGTCTTCGTGTCTCCAAAGAGTGACGATGTGTTCTTTTTGCATTTTAAATTAAGCCTCTAATTGTAGAATTTCTACGGCAACCGTGATTGCGGTTGTACCACCACTTTTGTTTCTTACTGTAGCTGGAATATTTGTAGTTGGTGTGCTTTCTAAACTATAACCGATTGTTCCAGGAGATAGTCTTACTCTTTGAGCACCTGTAGTAATTACTTCCGCAATAACACCAGCATCTGGAGTTGGATCAGTACCTTCGCCTCGTGAAGCATCGGCGGTTCGAGCTGCGACATCTGTATAGAGTGTTACCCAAGCAGCGGCAGACGTTGTAATTGTATATAAAGCGTATCCTTTAAATCCAGTAATGTCAATGTTAGCAGAAGCAGCATTAGGAATTGAAGATGTTGCTTGTGATGGAGAAATACGACTTGGTAAACTACCACCGCCTGCAGAAGGATCAGCAATAGTAATCGTTCCTTTCATTGCAGAATGATTACCACATATATATTCGTAAGCACCACTTATTGAGCCTGGCACTTTCCAATAAAGAACACCACTTGTTTTTGCTTGCGCGGCGGAACCTACTGTTTTAGTTCCATCAGGTGCAACATGAACAAGACCTGTATCATATGCTATATCATTGACTGTTTGAATTTTAAATGGATGAGAACCCAGCGCTGTTAAATCGAACGCGATTGTTTCGCCTGCATTTACATACATTGTTGGATTATCTGTTGTGCCATAATGATCTGAACGATATGCGCTTGTATTGTTATTAGTCATAACATGAACAGTTGATGCAGGATACGCAATATCATGTACATCTAAATCAGCAAGTGCAACTTCAGTTAGTTCTGAGAAGGTTGAAGAGCCACCGCCACCTGATTGAGCAACCCAAGCATAGTCAGAACCATTCCAAGATAATACTTCGTTAGAACCTGCACCGCTTGTATTTAAATGCGTATCAACTGCAGCATTGTTATATTCTACAACCGATAGTTGTCCGGCGCTTGCGGTAATACCTGTACCTGCGATCGCTGAAACAAAATCAGCAACGGTTTCTTTCTTGGATGTACCTGAATCGTCAGCATCAATAAACGCAATACTATCAGCGGTTATCGCAATATCCGCGGCGGCTAAACTGTTCAGATCTGTACCGCCACCACCCTCACCGCCTGATGAACTAATTGTAATAGTATCAGCAGATGTATTTGCAGCAATGGTAACATTAGTACCTGCAATCAAAGTAAAAGAACCGCCTGACGCATTTGCATCAACGTTTGATCCACCGACCGTAACTCGACTAAAACTGTTTGGTGCAGCAGCAGGAGCAATCCAATCATAATCTGAACCATCCCATGATAGTACTTGATCAGTTGTGGCACTAGCTGTATTAAGGTGAAGATCAATATCGTTATTCGCAAACGAACCACCCGCACCGGCAGCTACCCATTGATATTGTCCGTTAGCGCTTGTGGAAAGAACGTGCCCATCAGTTTCATCGTTTACTACATTAACCTTATATGCAAACGATTCTAGTGGATCTTCATATCCACTGATATCACCTGCCGAATTATCAGATAGTAATTTGCGCCACGTCCCGCCATGAGCATAATACATAGATGCAGCATCAACAGCATGAGCTATCGTACCACGATATGTGGTTGCGTTCACATCATCAACCAATGCTTTAGTATTATATAAGAAAGATACTTTATGTGGTTTACCTAATAAATCTAAAGCACCGTTGCTATCAAATAAATCAATTGGATTATTTGCATTACCTAATGCGAGATATAATTCGTTAAAGTTGTCGTTTACTTTATCGAACGAGTTGCGTAACGGGTCACCAGTCCCGTCATTGGCAGATGCACCGATATTAATTATTTGTTTAGACATTTTGTTTTCCTAAAATTCTTTATAGTTATGGTTATATTTATTATGATGGTTGAGTCACAATATCATAATCGTTTTCTAAGTACTGCCCAAGCAAGTATTTCATATCATCAGTTACAGAGTGACCAGTAACATCACGTAACCATACCACATTACCGTAATCACTAATTACCGAAAGGCTTCCGTATGCAGCTTGAGGTCCACCGAATCCAGCTTGACCACCAACCCATCCTTGAGCCTGTGCGAATCTGTAAGCGGAATTAGATGCGCTCAAGTACTCCTGGCTATTAAGTATTGAACCTACTCCACCGTTATAAGGAACAACTGTATCAGTTGTACCGTTCATTAATAATAATCTTCTTTGAGGTAATGGGTTTCTATATAAGTCGTATCCGTCGTTAGGATATGCATCACCTGTCTGTTCTTCGTTTGAAGGATAATAGAATAGGTTATTACGATACTGATCTGTATTTGATTGTGAGATCATACATGTAATTACATCAACTCCCGTATCGACAATTTCGACCGCGGCTCTTAGAGCAAGCGCACCACCATTTGATATTCCTATAATACGAATCTTCTCTTCATCAATATTATTATATAGTTTGAGATTCGTAAGTAATTCTTTTAACATTTCAATATCAGGACCCTTGCTAGTTTCCATTGAAATGTTCCACGATTGCTCATATCCTTCTACACCAATCAATATATGTCCAGGTAATACAGTCGAGTATTCAGTAACCAGGTCTGCTCCAGAACCGCCTTCCCCGTGTAATAGAATCGCAACTGGGTAAGGGGCCGAACCTGACGATGGCATTCCAATAGTAACATCGTAATCATGGAATCCTTGACTCCAATTTTTGGTCACAGTTAAGTCAGAACCTTTATCAGAAGATAATACTAATCCACCTGCACCGCCAGGAGAATGAGAAGCAGCAACATATGTACTATCCGCGGTATAGTTAGTTACCGAAGCTCTTAGTTCTGTAATGTCAGCTTGGTCAAACGGTGTGCCTCGGCCATCATCATTAAACAATCTTAAGAATCGCGGTTTAATTGTTCCACCTACGTAGGCCTTGTATGAGAAGTCACCAAATAATTTTGTACCTGCCAAGTGAACATTTTCTTTGAGTATTTGTTCGTATTCACCTATAGGCAAAGTTGATTTAATTTGATATGAATATTCCTGATAGAAGTCGCTATCTTGTACTCTATTACCTGAATCATAATACTCTTGGTCATAGGTATATGTAATTTGATCTACTTTCCAAACAACGTCTTCCTGTGATGCATACCAAGGTTGCGACTGTAAACTAGGAACTACAATATTATTCCATCTCGTCGTGACACTATCACTAGCCGTATTTTGTCGTAGTAATTCAAATTGAATTCCTGAAGTACCGCTGAATGGAAATCCTTGCTTTGTCATATCAAACATTGCGAAACCATCTGAAGCAATACTTGTAAACCACGCTTCATATGCAGGCATTGGAAGACCTGGATAACCATTCGTCAGCGGATCTATATTAAGGAATAGTTGTGTTGATAGTATACCCATATCCTGAGGCTTAATTGACGTTGATGATACTGGCGCGCTTAGTTCTTTATATCCACTTATATGAGAATTTTGTCCGGCCCAGTACCCACCTGTAACACCTTGAGTTTCAGCCGATATAAATCCTGATGCAATTCTTAACCCATCAGCATCTCTTAATTCACCTTTACCTTTTGCGTATTGTGCTGTAGTTGAATCACTTGGTAGATAAAAATCTGTACCATAACTAACATAGCCAAATCCTGAAGAAAGAATATTAACTGTTTTAACTTTGCCGATCGCAAACTCTGTTGTTGAGTTAATAATAGCGTTATCACCAAACCTTTGTGGATCACTGTAATCACTTTCAATTCCTTTAACGGCAAAGGCGCCACCTGGGTATCCTACTAATGCAATATCTTCGAGTGTATTTAAACCACTATAATTAAATGGTGTTACTACAATGTAGCCCCGCTGCGGGTTAGTCTCTTTAACAAGGCCATTAACACCTGAAGTTTTACCAACAATCCTATCGCCAACAGAGAAGCTACCTGCGTCTCCTGCGTCGTTAAAAGAAACAATTTGATTCTTGCGGTCAAGATTTTTAATTGCGCTATCTTGGGCAATTGCAAATACGTCATTAGTGTAGTTACTTCCTGGGTTAATATTGTCGAATCCAATTATGCGGCCTATTGTAAAATCTTGAATATCAAACGCATCTGATAATACAGTAGTAAGTACTACTGGTGACGCAGTACCAGACATTGGTGTGATCGCGCCGTAATCAGCCGCATCAAGTGTAACGTCTACATAAGGACTTATAACATCTGTAATAACCGAAGCAACTGATGTATCTGATAATCCTGAAACTATTACATCAGTATCATCTGCCGTGTCCGGAAAAAGATCTCCAGGCGATGATGAGTTTGGCGATGTAATTGCGTTTGTAAGTAAAGCTAAATTAATTGTAATCTGAGGCTGAGGTGTAGACACACCACCAACGACAATTGGCGGCCTAACTGTTGATACAAAAGAAGTATCGGTAAACTGCTGTCCCGAGTTCATACGAACGCCGACGGCATATTCAGTTTGTCCTATGACAATACCTTCACGATTATCCTGATCTCTTAATAATTCACCAACAATAAATTCTTGATTATA
>Ga0180120_10000834_pt1 | contig 15916 bp, 12 predicted proteins | sample CPBDNA_3_FD_129677 | JGI IMG/M metagenome (GOLD analysis project Ga0180120, IMG submission 129677) | Freshwater to marine salinity gradient microbial communities from Chesapeake Bay, USA - CPBay_Spr_31_0.2_DNA (version 2) (version 2) | ecosystem: Environmental > Aquatic > Marine > Coastal ... | reverse complement strand
TAGAGATATGTTTTCTGCTAAATTTTCTTTTATCTGTAAGGTTTCCTCAACCTTGCCTTTTATTAAAGTGAGATTATTATTGTTTTTTGTATTCTCAGAATAAATTCTTTTTACATAATCTAACGAATTATTATTCCACCCACTTACATCGTTTTTTTTTATTTTTTCTTTATAAATATCTTTTAAAAGTTTGCCATCACTGGCTATATCTCTATCTGTTGGTACTGGCACTCCTTCAAAAGTATCATAACCATAAATCTTAGAGTCTATAAGGTTATAAAGATTAATTAATTTTTGAAAAAAAACTAGTCCATGGCCGGTACCAACGCCTATCTCAACCATGTTTTTAAAACCATTTTTTTTTAATACAAACTTAAATGAATTAAGATTATTCCAAAGCATATTTTTGTCTGTCCGAACAAAAGAAAGGCTCAAACATTCAGAGATTAGCTTTCTTTCATCATTATTTGATTTTATAAACGATAAAGTATTGAAAATTATTTTTATGATTTCTGCGAATCTATAATTCATAATAAAATTTACATTTAATTTTAGCATTTAACTAGTAAAACTATTGGAATAAAATAAATATTATTAAATTTATATAAATTGACTATTATAAAAGAACATCAAATAAATAAAAATTCATTTTTAGAATGTGAAATTCTTATTATTGGATCTGGTATGAGTGGCCAAGTCCTTGCTTCCAAACTTTCAAATAAAAAAATTATTATGATTGAAAGTGGTAAAATCAAATATGATAAGAATAATCAGCTACTAAACGAAATTACGGAAGTAGGTATTACTTCAAGAAAAAATAATCAGAGCAGGATAAGACAATTGGGTGGTTCTGCTAATCTTTGGGCAAATCAATTAATGACCCTAGATGAGAATGAAATAAGTGAGAGAGATTGGGTAAATAAAAACTTCTCATGGCCATTTAATTATCATGAAATAATCAAGTATTACAAAGAAAGTATCAATTTAATTTATAATAATAATTTTAAAGATATTAATTATTTTGATCAAGATTTAGAAAAAAATAGAAATTCGTTCTTAGAAAATGAAATATTAAAAGAAAAAGTAGTCAATTTTAATAATCATTTTTGGCCAGCAAAAGTTGAAAAATTTAATCATAACTCTAAATTTGCAAAAAAAATTATTAATTCTAATAATTTAAAATTTTTAGAAAATTTTACTGCAACTGAATTTCAAATTAATGATGAATCACAAACAATTGAAAATATTAAAGTTCAATCAACTAATAGAACTTGCACAATAAAAGCTCAAATTTATGTACTATCATGCGGTGCAATAGAAAATGCTAGGATATTATTAAACAATGAAAAAAATAGTAAAATTTTCAAGAATCAAAATATAGGGAAGTATTTTATGGATCATCCAAGGATTTGCTTGGGTATTCTTAAATCTAAGCAAAAGATATCTTTAAGCAATTTACTTGGAATTAAATATAAAAATTATGATTTTAGAAAAAGCGTTAGTCTTTCAAAAATCTATCAAAGAAAGAAAAAAATTCTTTCAGCTTATGCTTTTTTAGATCCAAAATACAAAAATGATGATGAAATAATGTTTGAAAATTTTTTATATGAATTAAAAAAATTAATAAAGTTTAAAGGACTACCAAAGATAAATTATAAAAATATAAAAATAAAAGAATTATTTGAACAAATTTATCTTAAACTTTCTCCACAAATCTCTAATTCAAATTTAAATAATTTTATTCGTACTTTTTTTGAAAAAAAAAATTATTATTTATCTTTTGATGAAATGTATGTTAATTACCAGGCTGAACAATTTCCAAACTTTAATAGTAAAATATATTTAAGTGATAAAAAAGATCAATACAACCAACAAAAAGCAATAATTGATTGGCAGTTAAATGAAATTGACTATAAAACGCATAATGAATTTAGTTTAGTTTTAAAAGACAAATTTAAGTCAAATACTTTTTTAGAATTTAATGAGTACGAGAAAAAAATTATTACAGATGCTAATCATCATAGTGGAACAACTAGAATGTCTTTAGATCGAGAAGATGGTGTTGTTGATAAAAATTGTAAATTCCATGATATTAAAAATTTATTCATATCAGGAAATTCTGTTTTTAGATCTTCTGGTTGCGTAAATCCAGGTTTAACAAATTCAGCTATGTCAATCAGGTTAGGGCAACATTTGCAAAGAATATTAAAATGAAATTTTTTTTAATAATAAAAATAATTATCACTAAGATTGTAAGATTAAATATATCTTTTTTAAAAAGAGAAATATCTGGATATCCAAATTTTGTTAAAAAATTTGAAAATAATTTTGCTTCTTTTATTGGTAAAAAATATGGGATTTCTTTTTGCAATGGTACCTCATCAATTGAAGCTGCAATTTTTTCCTTAAATTTTTCTAAAGATGATGAGATTTTAATTACTTCTAGCAACTTTCATGCAAGTATTGGACCAATTAAAAATTTAAATTGCAAACCTGTTTTTGTAGATATTGATTCAGAAACATTAACTGTTGACTGTAAAGATTTAAAAAAAAAAATAAATCATAAATCTAAATGTTTATTAATTGTTCACCCATGGGGATATCCCTGCAATATGAGTGAGATCATGAAAATTATAAAAGAAAATAACTTAAAATTAATTGAAGACTGCTCACATTCACATGGAGCCTTATACAAAAATCAAAAAGTAGGTTCTTTTGCAGACATTAGTTGTTTTAGTTTACAAGGGGGCAAAGCTATTAAAGCTGGTGAAGGTGGTATAGCTTTAACTGACAATGAAGATTATTATTATAGAATGTCTGTTTATGGCCATTTTAACAGACATGAAAAATATTTAGAAAATATTGAACAATTAAAATACTTTTCCAAAACTGGATTATCAAAAAAACTTAGAGCACATCCACTGGGAATAAGTATTGCAAGTGCTGATCTTGATAATTTAGTAAATTTAAATAAATTTAAAAATAAAATTTATAATAAAATAGATAAAATTATTTCTAAATATGATTCAATCAGTACAATGCAATTAAACAAACAAGCAATTAGAGGAGGTTTTTTTGGAGGCTACCCTATTATATTTGAAAATATCGATCATATTGGTGAAATAAAAAAAAAATTTAATAAATACAATCTAGATATATATCCATATCAATGGTTGAATCATCATAAAATGAAAGTATTTGGTACTAATGAAATTAGCCTACCGATAACAGAAAGTATTTTAAATAAATTTCATCTTATCAATATTCCATATTTTCTTAATTTCAATTTTGAGAAACTTGAGGATTGTTTAATCGAGTGTAAAAAAAGTAATTTAATTTAAATTTGGGAAACTTATTTTTTAATATTAAAATTTTTCGTACGTAAATGTTGCTAATTTTTTATTTCCATTAGCATTAAGATGCATATCGTTATTAATAAAATCTTCATATATAAATAAGCTTTCAGGATAATAAATATTATCAAAATTAGTTAATAAAAAGTTAGATATTTTTGATTTACCGTACTCTTTTTGAAAGTTAAATCTAAATAGGTTTTGATATTTATTTTTTGCTTCTTCAAATAAAAATTGATCAGATGGAATGATTATAAATTTACATTCAATCTCATTATTAATACAGGTTTTATTTATAAATTTAACGTATTTTGAAGCTATAATTTTTTGTATTTCAAACTTATCTTCCTCTGGATTATAAATTTCATTAAAATAGTTTGGATTTCTGAGAGCTAAACTGTAAAAATTTATATTCAATATATCTGCTGATAATAATTTTTTAACATCTTTTGGCGTATTGTTCATTCTTTCGATTGCTTTGTCTAATTTTACCTCATAATATTTATCTTCAGTATAGATTTTTTGTACAAATTCTTTAGTAACTCTATTTGATGTGAAATATTTTTTATAAAGTTCTCTATAAATAAGATTTAAAGTAAAAGTTGATTTAATAAAATTTTTGGTAAATGAAAGATTTCTATCAAAGTAAGTTTGTTCAGAATAATTAAATATTGTTTCACCCTTAATCTCTAGATTTTCAATATTTTTTAAATCATTAGTATATCTGAATTCATAAAAATCATTTCCTTCATATAAATAAAAAATAGCTTTTTCTAATTTAACATGACTCTTTAAAACATATAAGAATCTCGCTATATAGTTATGAATTGAGTCTCCTGAAAAACCGAAGTTACAAACTTTATAATTTCTAAATTTACTATCTAAAATTCTAACAAGATTATTGTTATCTTTGCCAAAGTATTCAACAAATGAATCACCAAAAACACCTATGTTTTTTTTATTATCACATATTATTATATTATCTTTTATTGTATTATTTTTTTGCCAACCATATGAAGGAAATAAATCTGTTCTATATTTAGCGTATAATTCAAATAAGAATATTGTAAAAATTAATGAAAATAAAAATATATATAAATAAATTTTTATTTTCTTCAAAATTTCATCTCTCGATTAGATAAATTTTTTATCAAAAAGAATAATCTTATTGCTGAAAAATATCTCGGTAAAAAAATAAAGGGATTATATATAATTCTTATCAGCCATCCCAAATACATTTTATCAATAATATCGTTCATTGGTGCCTGTTGTTTTGTATAAAAAGATATAGATGCTAAAGTACAAAATATAGTTATTTTTTTTTTTATATTTTTTTTAATATAATATCCTAATATTTCTTGAGTACCACCTCCTAAATTAATAATAATATATTTAGGTTTAATTTTTTTTACTTCCTTTAATAACCTTTTATCAATTATTTTTTTTTTATAAATTGGAGCTATGTAATGAAATGTATTTTTAATATTTTTGGAAATAAAAAAGTTTTTATTTATTAATGACTCCTTTTGACTTGGATCTACAATAAAAATTTTTTTTGACTTTTCTTTTTTTAGATTGATTATTAGATCATTAAAAAATTTATATCCTGAATATTTATTTACTTTTAAGCCTTTTATAATTCTCAATAACAAGCAGAGATAACCACTATCAAAAAGTGCTATATCTGAATTAATTAAAGCAGTATGATATTTTTTATCTTTATCTATAGATGATAGGCCGGGCCCTGATGGTAAGACTAAAAGTCCACCTTTTTTATCTAATAAATTTTTTAATTTTTTATATTTAGCGTCATAAAAAGTAACATTAAATATTTTAATTTTTTTATAATTATGCACAATTAAATTAAACTTTTTAGTAAAATTTGATAAAATAGATCTATATGTATTATAATAAATGATTTTGATAAATAAAATTAAAAAATTTCTTAAGCTTTTAAATAACAAAACCTCACGCAGGGGTATTTTTAACAATATAGCTGCAAACATCGAGTTAGAAAGTTTAATTAATGAATTAGATTTTGAGAGTGTATTGGATATAGGATCAAGTAAAGGACAATTTGTTTTGTTAGTTGAAAAAATAAACCCAAATAAAATTATTCATTCATTTGATCCTATTACTGAAAATATTAAAAAGCAAAAAAAATTTTTTAAAAATAAAAAAAATATTTTTTTTCATAATTATGCTCTAGGTAATAATTCTGTAAATCAAGATTTTTTCATTACCAATAGAAATGATAGCTCCTCCTTTTTGAAAGTTAAAAAATCAAACAATAATGATTACAAAATTTTAGAAAAAAGGACTGTACCTATTAAAAAATTAGATCAATTATATTCTAATTTAAAAATAGCAAAACCTATATTGGTGAAAATTGATGTACAAGGATTTGAGCTTAATGTTTTAAAAGGTTTTGAAAAATATTTAAATAATGTTAAATATTTAATTATAGAAGTTTCAGATCAAGAATTATACAAAGGTCAACCTTTATCAAAAAATTTAATTAATTATTTAAATCAAAGAAATTTTTTTAAAATAAAAGAAAATTCTCCAAGTAAGATTAATGGTTTAAATGTATTTCAAAAAGATATTCTTTTTAAAAATAAATTATTCAAATAAATTATGTTTAATTTTTATAAAATTAAATTGTAATAGATTGAGATAAAGATAAAAATACCCTTAAGTGAATAAAATAACTGTAATAATGCCAGTGTGGAATGGTATGCCTTTTTTAAGAAAGGCTATAAGTTCTGTAATAAATCAAAGATATAAAAATTGGCAATTAATAATTAGTGACGATGGTTCAACAGATGGCACGGTTGATTATTTAAAGAAAATTAAAAATAAAAAAATAAAAATATTTTACCAGAAAAAAAATTTAGGTATTTTTGGCAATTTAAAATTTCTTAACTCAAAATCAAATACTTCTTTAGTAAAAATATTTTGTCAAGATGATAGAATGTATAAGGATTGTTTAAAAAGAACATATGACTTCATGACAAAATTCGATGATTGTAAGTTAATGTCATGTAATAAATTTCAACATTATAAAAATATTCTAGGACGTCATTATTATATTTACGAACAATTAGGAAATAAGGAATTTATTAAATTTCCTCCGAAAGCATCAATGATTGCTTTTTTTACATTGGGTAATATTTGTGGAAATTTGTCGCAAGTAACCTATAAAAAGTTTAATAATAAATATTTTCCATCATTTCAAAAAAAAATAACAATAGCTGGGGATTACTATGCCTGGGCAAAGTATTCATATAAATATGGTACATACATAATTCCTGATAAACTTGTTTATGTGCGTACTCATGCAAAACAAGCTTCAAATTATTTAAACATGAAAAATGACTACTATTTTCAACTTCCTATAGTTTATGAATATTTATTAAATAGAATAAAAAAAAAATATTATCCAATTCTTAGAAAGGATATGATTTTATTCAACTTGCCTCAAAGAATAACAAATTTCATAAAATATTTATTGATAGGAAGAATTAGGTTTAGTCTTGAAGTTTTTAGCAAATTACCATTTAACATTTCAATATTGGAATTATTCATCTATGGTATATTTTATAGATTTAAAAATAATAAGTTTAATTTTTTAAATAAATATTATACCAAACAAGTAGTTAATATAATCAAAGAAAACCTTTAATTTACCTCATGTCAAGTGTCAAAAGAATTATTTCTGGTACCACACAAGGATTTGTTCGAAATTTTTTAAATTTAATTATCACAATAATATCTTTACCAATATATTTAACATATTGGAATATTGAACTTTATAGTTCATGGATAATTATTTTAACAATAACTAGTATAATAAAATTGCCATTAATCTCGCATCAAGCTTATCTTGGTCTAGAGTTTGTAAGCTTAGGTTCAACTAAAAAAAAACAAATTTCTAAATTATTGTTTGGTTCAATATTATTGAATTTTATTATTTTAATTATAATAATTCTTTTAAGTTATTTGATTTTATATTTCACAGAATTATTATTAATTCTTAATATAAATGAAATTTATATTGCAGATGTAAAATTATCAATAATTATATTATTATTTAGCGAATTAATTGCAGGGATTGGATTAATAACCATGAGGGCTCTTTATGTATTCAAATATTACCCCCCATTGAGTTGGATTGGTTTGATTTTTGCTGTAGGGGTGCCATTTTTACAAATTATATTTGTAGCTAAAGGTTTTGAGTTAATTGAACTATCTATTTTAACATTAACAATAACAACCTTATATTATTTTTTTTTTAATATTTATTGCCTTAAATTAATAAGGAAAGAAAAAATTAATTTTATAAATATTTTTTTCTTCTTAAATTGCAAACATCTAATTAACTCATCATACATAATGATAGGTGATATTTTTGAAAAAATTAAAGGAGAAGGAGTTCGAATTCTATTACTTCCTTTTCTGGGAACACTGCAAATGATTACTTATATGACAATTAAAACAGCTAATGGTTTGATTAATCAATTCTTTCAGGCATTTTCAAGCGCTTTTTTCATAGAGTACGCTGGGTATTTAAGTAAAAAAGATAAAAAAAAATTTTTAACATCTTATATTGTTATATATATTGTCATCTGTTTTTTAATTACACCTAGTGCATTTTTTTTACAATTAATAATTAACCCACTTTTTGATATATGGACCAAGAATAAAATTGGTTTTGATCCAATGTTGTTTTCATTATTCACATCATCTTTTTTAATGATGATTTTTTATACTCCATCATTATTAATTATTAAGGGGAAAAATCTATTTAAAAATTATATGCATATAACCGTTTTAGCTAATGTAGCTTACTTAATCTTAATTTCAATTTTAGTTGATATTTATGCATTAATAGGTGCTGGTATTTCTTTGTTAATTTTAGAAACTTTGTTGTGTTTATCTTTTTTTTATTTTGCAAACAAATGGTTAAAAAATAATTTTATAGAGTTTAAGTATAAGATAATTTTATTTTATGCTTTAGATTTAATAATATCAATTATGTTTATTCTTGTATTGGGTGCAGAAATATTTAATGTTTTTTATATAACTTTAGCCTTTACAATATTTAAATTATTATGTGGAATATCATTTTTAAGATTAGCTCCTGACGAAATTAAAAGTATCTTATATTATTTTAATAAAAGATAAGTAAAATATGTATAATTACTATAAAACGCAAAGAGTTGTTAAAAAATAAGTTAATTCTTATATTATCTATTTCTATTTTTAGATTAAAGTGAAATAAAGAGAGATGCCTGAACTTAAATATTTAATTTTAACATCTGGTAAGTTTCATTACTTTGATATTGCTAAAGTATTATATGAAAAAAATAAACTTCATAAAATTGTATCTGGTTACCCATGGCTAAAAATAAAAAAAGAAAAAATTCCAAAAAAATTTGTTGAATGTATAGGTCGTTATCAAATAATAAATTACTTTCTCCGTAAAATTCCATATTTTAATTCAAATAAACTTATTGATGATATTGATTATATAAATAAAAAAAAGATTGATACAATTGGATTAAATTTTTATAAAGATGTTGATATTTTGATATCCTCTGCACAATCTGGATTAAATTCAGGAAAAAATATTAAAAAAAAATCAAAAATTTATGTTTGTGACCAGTCTTCAGCACACATAATTTTTGAACATAAAATTATAGAACAAGAGTATAAATCATTATCTTATAATAAATATCAACCTGCAGATAATCGTATTATTGATCTTGCATTGAAAGAATATGAGGAATCTGACGTTATCCTCACGCCATCTATGTTTGTTAAATCAACGTTTAATGAGAATTTTCATTCAAAAATATTTGTAAATCAGCTTGGTATAAACACCAATAACTTTTTTCCAATTAATTATATTCAAAATGAAAAACAATCTTTCGATATTATTTATATAGGTGGAATATCAATTAGAAAGGGAATACACTATTTAATTGATGCATTTAATAAAATAAAAAATCCAAAAAAAAGACTGCACTTAATTGGCCCTCACATTGATAATGATAAAGAATTTTTTGAAAAAAAAATTAATAAAAACAACATAATTAATTATGGCCATGTTCATAACTTAAAATTGAACAAAATTTTGAATTTTTGTGATGTGTTCGTGTTACCATCATTAAGTGATGGTTATGGTATGGTTGTGAATCAAGCTGCTGCATCAGGTTGTCCAATAATTGTAACCGAAAATTGTGGTTCAAGTGAATTTGTAAGTAAAAATAACTGTGGATACGTGGTTCCTGCTCGTGACTCTAATGCAATATTTGAAAAATTAAGCCTCCTTATTGATGATAAAAATTTATTAAAAGAATTGTCAGAAAATGCCAAAAATTCCACAAAAATTATTACTTGGGAAAATTATGTTGATAAACTTGAAGAATTTCTGATTTTATTTAAAAATAAAAAGAATTGAGTAAATGTGGATAAGATAAATCATTCAAATAAAATTGAAAATTTTTTTATAAAACAATTAATTATTTGTATCATTTTTTGGAGTTTGAGTATCTTATTTGAAAGTTTATATTTTTCATATTTATCTTCAGTTTATGGAGTATATATTGGCTCATATTTTTTTTATAAAATTTTAAATAATAATTCAGAAATAATACGTTTTTTATCTATTGGTTGTGCAACGCTTATTTTTGTTACAAACATTGCTTGGATTTATAGTGGTTACTATTCTTATGAAATCTATAATTTGAATATTTTTGAAAATCTAAATTTTACCTTAAATATCGATCCAATCAATTATATGATTTCAATAATTTATATATTATTTTTTACAATATCAATTCTATTATTTTCCAAAAGCAGTAAACTTAAGAATTATGAAGTAACTATTTATAATGAAATAATTAAATTAAAACAAATAACAATTTCAAAGCTTAATATAATTTTTATTTGCTCAATTTTAATTGAACTATTTTTAATCAATCTTGATTTTTTTAAATATAGAAGTGTGGGAATTGATGGATATAACTGGTATGTCGAACTTGTTGAAATTTTGATTTTTTTTCATGCAGGTATGATTGGCCTAGGTCTAAATAAAATTTTTAATGGAGAGCAGAATAAGAGATTATTATTATCAACAGCTATATCTGTTCTGATCCTATCCTTTATTTTCTTTACTAGAGGGAGAACTAATTTTGGAATTTTATTTTTTTATATTTTTTTTTGGTATTGTTTATTTAATTTTAAAACACCAAAAATTAAGTATATTATAATGATCCTATTAATCTCAATTCCTTTTTTTTCATCAGCTTTTCAATATTTTAATTTTCTAAGAGGTGACATAGTATATTCGAGCTTAGGAGATTTGAAAAATAAAGAAAATTTTTTAAGCACATCAATTAATTACTTAAGTGTATGGAAACTTCAGGAGGTAAAAGATATTGAAAAATATAGAACTGGAGAGAATTTAAGTACAAGACCCCTTTTGGCAGAACCTTTGGCTAGATCCATACAATTAAACTCAAGTGAAAAAATATACGGGTTTGGAAGAATTTCTTTGAATAATTTGATTTGGGCTGTACCAAGTTTAATATTACCAAATAAGAACATAATTGCTCCAGCTGCCGAGAATAATTTATATAAATATATGCCAATACATGACAATTCTATAGATACCCACGATAGCTTATATTGGTATTCATATGCTGAATTTTCGTACTTTGGATTGATTATATTTCCATTTCTATTATTTTTATATTGGAAATTAATTGCTCAAATAAGTAGTAGATATTTTAAATCTATAGCACTAATGATAGTGCTCACTTTTTTTTTAAAATATTTTATAATGTATTTTTTTACAAGTTCAATGATTACATGGTTTATTGGTTTAAGAAATTTTTTTATTTTCATTCCTGTAATATTATTAATTCAAAAATTAATTGGTAAAATTGAAAAAGCTTAATAGAATATTATTTTTAGGAAGAAATGCTTTATCAAGTAGACATAAATATATTTGTTTAAAAAATATTTGCAAATCAATAGATATAATAGACGCTTCTAATATTCTTTATTTTGAAAAAATAACTGGTCGAATATTTTTTCATTTTTCTAGTAAAATTTTCGCAAGTTTAATTAATTGGTATGTAGTTTCAAAGATTAAAAAACAATATGATTTAATATTTGTAGATGATGGTGAATTTATTAATGAAAGATTAATAAATTTTTTAAAAACAAAAACAAAAAAAATAATTTATTATTGTAATGATAACCCTTTTGTAAAAAGGGATAAAAAGAAATGGCAACTTAGCTTACCGAGTTTAAAGCATTATGATCTCATTATTTTTCATAATAAATCTAGAATAAAACCTTCAAAGAAATATGGGGTTAAAAATTATTTATTAGTTCTGCCTTCATATCAAAAAAAAATTCATACACCTCAAAGTAATTTTGGTAAAAAGAGTAGAAAATATAAATATGATGTTATTTTTATTGGAACTTGGGAAACTTATAGAGGCATATTTTTTAAAAAACTGATTGAAAATGGTATTAATATAAAAATTTTTGGAAATTTATGGCATAAAGATAAATATTATGATTTTCTGAAACCATATATTATATTAGGACACGTACATGATCCTAATTACTCGAAATTAATCTATCATTCAAAAATTGCTATTTGCTTACCAAGCGTTGGTAATAATGACGATATAACAAAAAGATCAATCGAAATACCTGCAATAGGAACATTATTAATGGCAAAAAAAACTGAAACTCACACAAAAACTTTCATCGATAATCAAGAGGCTATTTTTTTCAAAGATGCAAAAGATTGTTATAACAAATGTAAAGAATTGCTACTGAATCAAAGAAAAATTGAAAAAATTTCCTATAAAGGTCATTTAAAAGTTACAAAAATCCTAAAAACTGATTTTGAGAGCGTGATTAAAAATATTGTTAAGAAAACATTTGGTAAATAAAATCAAATTGATAATAATAATTTATAATGAAAATTAATTATATACTAACACATCCTATTCAATATCAGGCTCCACTAATAAGGTTTTTACATAAAAGTGGGATAAACTTAAAAGTTTTATATAGAAGTAATTTATCCTCAAAAAAATATTTTGATAAGGAATTTAATAGAAATATTAGTTGGGGAACTAATCTTTTGAGTGGGTACAATTATAAGTTTCTTAATTATATTGGTTCAAATAAAGTTAACTTTTTATTTCCCCTAACAACTGATTTTATCAACAAAGTTTTGGATGATAATGTGGAAATAATATGGGTTCATGGTATTAAAAATTGGTATAATATTTGTATAATTATTCTTGCTAAAATTTTTAATAAAAAAGTTTTTGTAAGGGATGAGGTTACTCACTTTAGTAAAAAAAGAAATTTTCTTAATAAATTTGTTAATTTTTTATTTTATAATTTGATTGATTATTTTGTAGATATTTACCTTGCTATAGGTTCTCAAAACAAAAAATATTATTTAGATCATAATATTAATCCAAAAAAAATTGTTATGGTGCCATATGTTGTGGATAATAATTTCTTTTATAAAAAAAATAAAAATAACAGTAAAAGTATAAAATTTACTTACCTCTTTGCAGCTAAACTAATTAAAAAGAAAGGTGCAATTTTATTGCTTGAAGCAGTTAAGATACTTCAAAAAAATATAACTTTTACAAAAAATAGTAATTTTTTGATAACTGGGGATGGATATCTTAAAAATTCCTTAAAAGAATATTCAAAAAAAAATAATTTGAATAATGTAAAATTTATCCCATTCCAAAACCAAAAACAAATATCAAAAATTTATCAAAAAGCTGATGTATTTGTAATACCATCTTTAATTGAACCATGGGGATTAGCTGTTAATGAGGCTATGGCTGCAGAAAATGCAATTATTTCATCCACTATGGTTGGATCTTCTTTTGACTTAGTATTCAATGGTTTAAATGGCTTTAAGTTTAAAAGTGGCTGCAGCAAAGATCTTGCAAAAAAAATTCTACTCATATACCAAAATAAAAGAAAAATAAAAAAATACAAAACTAATAGCGTTAAAATTATAAGTAAATGGAATTTTGATTTATGTTTAAAAGGTTTTCAAAAAGGAATTAAAAAAGTAAAGAATTAACTTTTTTTAAGAATATTGTATATATTTTTTATAGCTCAACATTGACCAATCTTTTATAGGATTTGAATATGTTCTTTCTTTTCCTGATATCTTTTTATAATACTCGTCAATTGGTATTGCAAAACCAGTTTTTTTTCTTGAATATAATTCGTTTGGAACTAATTCCTTAAAACTATCAAGCATATTAAGTTTTGATATTTTAATATTTGACTTCAAAATAGGCAATAATTCTTTAAAGAAGAACCAATCGACAAAAGGTGTTCTTAATTCAGTTGAATTTGACATTGTTGTCCAATCAGCATCACGCAGTAACTTTGAACATAAGTAATATTTAATCTCATAATACATTATTTTGAGCTGTTCATTATCAAAGTCATTATTATTTGTTTCATTATCCTTATAAAATTCCAAATCATATAAAGTCTCTTGAATAGTATTTTCATTAACAAGATCCATGACTTCTTCGGGGTTAAAAACACATCTTTGTAACTTGAAAGCATCAAAGGTATTATTGCCATATTTTAGTACATCCGCATACTTTGTGTTTGTATTTAACATTTTAAGTACCTTATATAAAATTTTATGTAATGAATTTTTTAGATCTTTATTTTTAGGAAAATATTTACTAAATTGTGTCATTATTGGGATTCTTTTAAAGCTTGGATATCCACCAAAAAATTCATCTCCACCAATACCAGAAATTAAAACTTTTGAACCTTTTTTTTTTGCAAAATACGATACAAGATAATTATTTAAACCATCATTTGTTGGGACATCCATTAATTTATAGTAGTTTAAGATTAAATCCATTATTTCGTCATCATCTATATTTTGAATAGTATGATCAATTTTATTAATCTTTGAAGATATTTCAGCTAAAGAACTTTCTTTTAATTTTTCTGAAAAATCTAAAGTTAAAGTATTAAGTTTTGTATTTGGTCCATTTTCACTTGCAGCTAACAAAACATTTGAGTCTATTCCAGATGATAATAAAAAAGTTACAGGTACATCAGAAACCTGATGATACTTTACAGTATCTCTTATAATATGATTTAACTTTTCATCTAATTCTAATTTATTCTTAAAAAAATATTTTTTTGATCCCAATATAGTTTCCTTTAGGTTTGCATATTCATATAAATTTTCATTAAAGTTTCTATCAATAATTTTTAAAGTTCCACGTTCCAGTGAATAAATATCTTTATATAAGGTGTGTGGCTCGCGTACATTTCCCCATAAATAGTAGTCCATTATTGATTTATCTGATTTTGGAAAAGTAAAATTATTTATTGAAAGTAAGCTCTTCACTTGTGAGGCAAAAAACAGAATATTGTTGATCTTAAAATAGTACAAAGGTTTTATACCAAATGGATCTCTGGCTAACAATAACTCTTGTTTTGTATTATCCCATATTGCAAAAGCGAACATTCCTCTAAGTTTTTTAACAAATTCAACCCCCCAATATTTATAAGATTCAAGAATAACCTCTGTATCAGAATTACTTTTAAAGGAAATTTTATTTTGAGATAGTTCATCTCTAATTTCTTTGTAATTATAAATTTCACCATTGTAGGTAATTATTAAATTATTATCTCTTGAAACAAATGGTTGTCTAGCTTTATCACTTAAATCAATAATCGATAGTCTGTTATGGCCTAATGTAACTTTGTTATTATTGGAATGCCATATACCTTTGGCATCTGGTCCTCTAGAATTTTGTAACTTAACAATTCTTTCAATTATCTTTTTTTGATTGATGTTTTGTTGAGAAAAATTATATATTCCTGAGATTCCGCACATAATCTATGTTAACATTATATCTTATTAATATGCTTTAAATTAATGAATTAAATATTAATTATATTAACTATGGAATATTAAAATAATTATTTTTATCAGTATAAAACAATGATAATAATATATTAAATAAATTTGATGAATTACTCAAATAATTTTTTTTATTGGATAAGAAAGATATCTAGAATTGTAGGTATAACAAAGTTTTTACATCCACTTATATATGGAAAGGGATATGAAACTAAAGTTGGACCAGCATTAAATTCTGCTGTTAAAGATGGAGATATAGCATGGGATATTGGGGCTAACTTAGGCTTATATACTAAAGCTTTATCTGAACTTGTTGGAAAAAATGGTTTTGTAAGAGCTTTTGAGCCCCACCCAAAAACTTTTAATAACTTAAAAAAAATTATAAAAAATGTAAATACTGAAATACACAATATTGGTTTTGGTGATTCTAAAGAAAAAGTAAGATTTTCAGACTTAGAAGATCATACAATTAATTCTATTGTGGACACTAGTTATACGGGGACATATTTAGAAGTAGAAATAACGACTATAGATAAAGTAATAGTAGAAAAAAATTGGGAAGCTCCTAATATAATCAAAATAGATG
>Ga0180120_10000827_pt1 | contig 15998 bp, 9 predicted proteins | sample CPBDNA_3_FD_129677 | JGI IMG/M metagenome (GOLD analysis project Ga0180120, IMG submission 129677) | Freshwater to marine salinity gradient microbial communities from Chesapeake Bay, USA - CPBay_Spr_31_0.2_DNA (version 2) (version 2) | ecosystem: Environmental > Aquatic > Marine > Coastal ... | reverse complement strand
TGTGAATGATATCGAAAATGCCGTTTACACAGTTAGTGCTACTCCAGGAACGTTAACAGCATCAAGTACACCAATTACGTTAACAACTTTGGCAACAGACACTGTTACTGCTCAGTTGAATCCTACTGCTCTTGGTGCATACACTGTATCAGGTGCAATTACGCACGATTCAATTGATGACAATCCATTAAACCAAACTATCAACCCAGTTAGTTTTTCAATAAACAACTTTATCTATGCACGTGATACAGATGTTCCTTTCGGAACGGTAACAAATGCAAGCGGAGGATACGAAAGTGGTAACCTTTTTGATATCTGGGCGGATGTTGATTGTTGGGGATTCAATATTCGATTGGCTACAGGTACTCCCAATCAAACTGAGTTCAGTGTCAAATTATACAGCGTTGATCCTACAACAGGTGATTTCATTTATGAAACAGAATCTGCGGCAGTTTTCTCAACGCCTGGTATGTTGAATTCGAATACAACAGTTAAATTTCCATCAGCACATCCATTGTTTGCTAACACAACTTATTTAGCTGTAGTAGTGAGCACAGGAGGTTTGGTTCTTTCTAGAGCTGGTGTTACGGATCCTCAAACTTCATTCTTCCAAGATGAGGGTGGTACATGGTTCTACACAACCAATACACCTTGGGTTCGATTGAATTTAGATCCTTCTTTGGGTGTTAATGAAAAATCAGGTTCAATTGCAGCTTCTGAAGTATATCCAAACCCTACAACAGGAAACAGCGAATTATCTTTCTCTTTGACAAATGCACAAAACGTTACAGTAACAGTTTTGAACGTAGACGGAAAAGAAATGAGCTCAGTAGCATTAGGAAACAAAACAGCTGGTGATCACAAAGTGGACATCAACTCTGCTGATTTCAGTGCTGGAGTGTACTTTGTAAATATCGTTTCTAACGACGGTGTTGCAACAAAGAAATTGATTAAGAAATAAGGGAATTCATTTCCGAATGAAAAGGTCGCTCCATGAGGAGCGACCTTTTTTTAGGCTCCAATTTTCTTCGAAATATCCTTCGAAGGTTTCTCAATCCATTTCCAAAAGAAAAAAGATACAACGAGCGAAAGTACTAAAACACCCAGCATTAAAAAGAAGCTTGTCGAGTACGTTTTGGTATAACGATTCAAAAGATAAAGCAAGTTGCCGCCGACTAATCCATGGGTGAGATACAAAGAATACGAAATATCACCAAAGCGATTGAAAATGGCTTTATTGATTTCAACAAATCCGATTACGAAGGTGGTTAAAACACCAGCAATGGCAATGTCCAGTCCATTTACCCAGGTCGTAAGTGCAAAAAGAAGGAGATTAAAAACGGCGAATAACTCCAAGCTCATCTGTTCCGTTTTCCATAAAAAAAGCACCATTCCCATCAAGAAAACAGGGGCAAAGTGAAAGACCAAATTGGTGTCTTTGAAGATGATAGAACTTGCTCCAAAAAGAACGATAGTTGCCAATCTTACCCACACGTTCTTTGCAACCAAAAATGGGAAAATAAGAGCAATGAGAATGTAATATTGGAATTCGATGGCCAAGGTCCAATAAATGGTATTATACCATTCGTATTCGGTGAACGGAATGGTATAAATGATGTGGTGAAAAACGCGGGCGATTTCTATTGTAAATGCTTCGTTGTTTTTCAAACTGAACAGAAAACCAACGAACAAAACAGCAATCATCGAAGCGATATAAGGAATTTCAATACGCACCCATCTTTTGGCTAAAAATCGAGGGAGTTTACGCAGCACAAATTTGCTTTTAGACAAGGAAAGTGGAATGACGAATCCCGTGATGACGAAGAAAACATAGACGCCATTCACGCCATATTGCCCGAGCTGAAAAGTCCATGAAGATTCCTCGAATAGTCGACCATTGAGATCTGCGTGTCCTGTGAAATGAACAATACACACCAGCAAAGCGGCGATTCCGCGAAGCAAATTTATCGATGGATAATAGTGTTTGTTCCCCATACTATTTCTGGCGGAAAGCTTTCGGGAAATCTACAAAGAAACTTGTTCCCTTGCCTTCTTTGGATTCAAAATGTATGGTTCCATGATGCAGTTCCACCATCTGTTTTACCATGGCCAAACCAAGACCTGTTCCCGCCGATTTAGTGGTGAAATAAGGAATAAATATATTTTGCTGTTCATCGAGCGAAATTCCCTTTCCATTGTCGCGTACTTCAATTTCTATTGTGTTTTCTCCTTCATGCGTATAAATTTCGACAAGGCCATCGGTTTTTTCTTGCACAGCTTGCAGCGCATTTTTAATTAAATTATTGAAAATGCGAACCAACATATCTTTGTCGGCAACAACGTGAATTTTTTCTTGTCCTTTGTGCAAAACGACCTTGTTGGAATCATCTTGATCAAACAATTCCACCACTCCATCAATCAAAGTCAATAATTCGACCTCTTGAACATCTGGATTCGGCATTTTGGCAAAGTTAGAGAACTCGTTTGCTATGCGTGTTAAACCATCTATTTGCTCCACCAAGGATTGCACAACTTTCTGCAATTTTTCTTTCGGCATCGGGTCTTCAGGCGTGTACATGCGCTCGAAATGTTGAAGCCCAAGCTTCATAGGTGTCAATGGGTTCTTAATTTCATGAGCGACCTGTTTCGCCATTTCTCGCCACGCACTTTCTCGTTCACTTTGCGCCAACTGTTGTGCCTTGATGGCTAGTTCATCTATCTTCTGGTTGTATTCTTTTACCAAGGCGCCAATTTCGTCATCTTTGTCGTACTCAATTTGCTCATTTCGTTGACCTAAATCTACCTTGGCAAAACTTTCTTGTAACAAACGAAGCGGAGCCGTTAACCAACCCGAAACGAAAATGGCAATGACTATAGAAGCGGCTAGCAATAGCATAAAGACATTGATAATTGCCGTTAAGAAATTCTGAATTTGCGACTCAAACTCCTTTTGTTGTCCGAAATGCTGAAGGTTTAAATAACCTACTAATTCGCCAGACGATCCAAAAAACGGCAAATACGCACTCGAATAATTCAGCTTTCCTATCGTTTCTTGGTGGGTAAATTCACTATCAAAATTCAGTTTCATTTCCTTTAAGGCAAGCGGATTCATTTGTTCACTCAACAAACCAATATTATAAACTTTAGGTCGCGAACTGGACATGATGTAACCGTGTATGTCGTAAAAATTGATGTCTGTCACGAATACCTTGGAGAATTTCTTCAAGTAGAAACTCATTTTTCCACCATCTTTTTCAATATTCAGTTCTTTTTCTTCTCCAAACTTGGTTTGAAACTCAATTTCTACCGAATGGAGCTTTTCAGAAATGACCTTGTTTGTGTAATTGTTATATTGATCTCGGACAAAAATTCCACTTCCCCATCCGTAAATCAAAAGCGACATAAATACAAAGGCAACCAACACCAATTGAATTTTAACGGCCAAAGTGAGCGTGCCTCTGCCCATTTGGTATTCATTCACCTTGAATAAAAACGGTAAGACCAAAAATCCAAGGAAGCAGAACAGGTATGAAAAGGTGGTCAAAAGATCGAACCAACCCAAATTGGGCGCAGAAAGAACAACGGAATTATTCCCCGAACTTTTCGTCATGTAATGATTGAAGCCTCGATAGTCCATATATCCTTGTACATTTTTCGGAGACTCATTTAAGACCGAAACATAGGTTGGGAAGTTAAATTCTCCGTACCTATTCACCAATCTTCCGTCGTGGTATTTGGCGACAGAATAATTCTCCAAAGATTTGAACACTTTCGCTTGGTTGGAAATTAATAGCCGTGGAAACCCTATTTCTTCCGGTATTCGTTTCGATTTAAATGTTCCGTAAAAAAATATTTTTTCTCCGTCTTTGTTCAAAATTGGCATACGCAACATGTAGGAAAATTGCTCAATATAATCTTCAATGAAATACGCCGACGAATCGATACTGGACTGTTGGCCATGCATTTCAATAAGCATGTCCAACTTTTCTTTATCGAGGGGTTCATCCTTTACGAGAGATGTGCCGTCTTCGGCATAAAGGTGAAATTCCATGTCATACTGTTCCCAATATCCATTAAAAACTTTGCGCTCCAAACGATCCTGAAACTCATTGCGACCAATTTTTTGCTTTTTCGAAGCGAAGCGATTAATCAAAGGTTCCTCGCGAATTAACGGTGCACTGCGATTGAATTCGGCCTCAGTGGTGATGTCCTGATCCGTTCGTAAAACATTGGCAAACAATTCTCTTTTCTTGCGTTCATCGCGTTCGTTGTACACCCAAATATTGGTAGCAAAGCAGAAAGAAAATAGGAAAAAGAGAGATAAAACTTGAGTGAAAACAAACTTGCTTTTTACCTCTTTGGTGATGAAGAAAATGGCATACAAGAGCAAGGTTGGGAAAATTCCAGCAAACAACATCTGCTCGCCATAATTTATTTGATGGAAGAAATACAAGGTGCCGATGATAAAAATAATTACCATCAATCGATTCATTTTGATGTCCTCTGTCCACAAACTTTGCGCACTTTTATTGAGAAGCATTGCCCCTGCATGGAAAAACACTCCGAGTGCGGAGATTCCTAAAAATGAATACGCATTCAAATTAAATAATCTATTGATATCAAACGGAATAATTGAGTTTTCAATCATTCCATGATTCAGGTATAGGAACAAACTCCAGAAAAAGAAAAAAGAGAGAACTACAATTTGGAGAACGCTCTTTTTCATCGGTGATGGACGCCATTTCTCGATTAAAATTCGGCACATGTGCAGAACCAATACAGTAGATGCTATATTGATTAAAAAGGCGCCAAAATTAGGCAAGAGAAATTCATTTGAGGCATACAGCTGTGGATCAAACCCTTCTATTTCATATAAAAAACGACTCCAATTAAAATATTGCCAACATGCCCGGAACATGATAAAAATAGGAATTAAGATGACCTGTTTTCGCTTCGAAAGACCTTTCCACCAGAAGAAGAATACTATCAAGGCAAAGCCAATAATTCCAATAAATAAAAGGAATAAGATTAAAGATTCGGTTTGTGAAATTTGGAAGTTTTGTTCCGGTACAATTGAAAATTGAAATTCTTTTTCTTTATTCTTAATGTTAAACTCCCCTTCTTCCAGAGCAATATTTGCATACAGAGATTTTACTAATCGCGGTGAGAATCGATTTTCTAAATCTGCGTTTTCGTAAGGATAATCTTGTCGAATGAGAAAGGTAGCGCAAATTTTTGTATCGTCAAGTTCTACAAATTCAGAGTAATACCAACCATTTTGCAAATGGACCATTCCCTGAGAAGGAAAGTGAATGTCTTCAAAACGCAATATTGGTAATTGATTTGTATTCCAATAAACGAGCGAATCCTGCTTAAAAATATGTATAGCAATTTCAGTTCCTCGTTCGTGTTCCCAGCGTTTAGCATTCCCCCGTTTATTGTATTCTTTCTTTTCTTCAATCAGTCGTTTGTGCATTTTATCTTCCAATTTCAGGAAGTTGCTTTGCACCTCTTTCGTTTTAGCTTCGTAATTCGGATAGAAGGTTTTGGAATAAAATATAAGGAAAACAGCTAGTGATAGTATAAACAACATCCCCAAGCGATACTTTTTCAAGAATTCTATTATCCGCATGTTCCGTTTTTACTAATTTGCTTTTTTGTACACCACTAAGTTGATTAATATTTGCCGAATCGCCAAGTTATCGGGAGGAAGAGTCAACTTTTTGACAAGGAAAATCCCATTTCTCTTTCATACATGTCTCTCAAAACCAGCTGCCAATTTTTCCATGAATAACGGCTTGTAACCTGCTGTATTCACCATCAAAGTCTTCCTCATTTCTAAAGCTAAAATCCGCGTTTTTTTGGTAAGGGGCAAGAAATTGGTCAAAACAAGGTAATACATGGTTGTTCCATTGGTACAAAATCGCTTCGCGAGAATAACCTCTCGTTTCCTGATCGCGGTACAAGCGTCTGTCCAATTGAATTTTATGATCTACATCAATAAACACTGAAAAATCGATCATTTCTTGCACTTCGGGATAATGAAATAAGAACAATCCTTCCACAATGATTAAATCGGAAGGATGCAAAGTGATTAAAACATTCTTATTCGGTGGAGAATTAAAATGATACTCTTTGACCTCGATTGAATTGCCCATGGATAGTTCATATAAATCACGAACTAGTTTTTCCTTGTCCAGAGCTGTAGGTAAATCAAAGTTGACTTCGCCATTATGGTCAACTGCCTGATGTTGAATAGGCAAATAGTAATTGTCCATTGAAAAAACGGTTGGATTCAAATACCCATACCCACTTGCCAGCCGATTCAATAAGGTGGTTTTTCCTGAACCACTTCCTCCACAAATTCCAATTATCATAACCTTAACTACCGATTTTTTCGAAAATACAAATTTAAAGCCTTCTAAAAGATTAGCCGCATATAAAATAGAATTCATTCGCTTAGATTTCATAAAAATTACTCGGTAGGCAAGCCCGAACGCGACTTTTTTTTGGAATACATCAACTTTCTTGCGACTTTTAACGTCTTAATAGACAGAAATCATGATGAAAATGACAAAAGTAATACTCGGAATAATATTGTTGCTGATTTGCGCTCCAGCTTTTGGGCAAGAAGAATCTGCAATAAAATTAGAAATTGGCATGAAAGCGCCGTTGACTGAACTTCGTCTTTTAGACCTAAAGAATGAATACAAATCATTAAAAGAAGAAAAGAAATCGAATGGTCTTATCGTAGTTTTTTCATGTAATACTTGTCCATTTGTTGTCGGTAGCAATAAATTTGAAGGTTGGGAAAAAGACTATAACGATTTAGCTATGTTAGCGGCAAAACACGACATCGGATTCATTTTGGTTAATTCGAACGAAGCAAAAAGAGATGGTGATGATTCTCAAAAGGAGATGATTGCCCACGCAGCGGAATTGGGGTATATGATGCCTTATCTTATCGATGCTAACTCAACTATGGCAAACGCATTTGGTGCCAAAACAACACCGCATGTTTTTATGTTTGATGGAACGATGAAATTGAATTACAAAGGTTCAATCGATAATTCGTGGGACAACAAAAAAGAAGTCCTCGTTCCTTATTTACAGCAAGCTATTCTTCAATCCATTCAAGGACAAGAAATTTCTTATCCTGAAACGGCACCGAAAGGTTGCTCAATAAAACGTCAATAATTGATGCTTAAATATACCGTTTTTTTTACAGCAACTCTGTTTATTTGGAGTTCCGCTTTTGGACAAACAGACCAAACTAAACTTCCGCAGAATAGGAAGTCGAAAATACCTATCTGCAATGCTATTTACACCGCAGAAAAGGTTGACAACGAAGCGGAAATAATAGCTTCGGAAGAAAATCGTGCCTTAGAAGGGGATAAAATGATGCGCTTCGGGAAGGAATTGGATATCAACTTGAATTTTAAAGAGATGGCCCAAGTTTCTATTTTACCGAACGGAAGAAAAATTTACCAATTGGGTATCGCCTGTCAAACGGCAAAATCGATTAACCTTATTTTGAGTGATTTTCATCTGGCCGAAGGAGCCAATTTGTTTTTAACCGATCGATATTCCAATAATTTTATTGGTGCGTATACTGCGGCAAATAACAATGATGCGGGCGTAATTGGTACAGAGTTGCTGAAAACTGAATCTGTTATTCTGGTTTTGGACGAGCCGAACATCGCCACAGAGCCATCACATTTCAATATCACTACAATTGTTCACGGGTTTGAAGATTTAGATATTCTTGTCAAAGGATTGAACACTTCGGGAGATTGTAATTACGACGTAAATTGTCCAGAAGGATTAGGATACGAGCAACAACGAAACTCAGTAGCCATGATGGTAAACGGTGGAGGTTTTTGTACTGGATCATTGGTAAATAATACCTCAGGAACAATAAAACCTTACTTTTTATCTGCTCGTCACTGTGGAACGAATCCAACCAATTGGGTATTTCGCTTTCGTTGGGAATCACCATCAAGTGGAATTTCATGCGGAACAACAGGTGTATCAGTGGATGGACCATCCAATATGAATGTCAATGGTGGTGTTCTTACCGCTACTAATTCTACTTCCGATTTTGTTTTGGTTCGCTTAAATACAGCCCCAAATCCAGCTTGGGGGGTTTTCTATAATGGTTGGGACAACTCAGACTCCTTGACAGCAACGAAAGGAATAGGCATACATCATCCAGATGGAGACATTAAGAAAATAAGCATTGAAAATGAGGCGCTTAGCCAGCAAACAATCAATTTTCAAAGCGCCCAAAACAGAACGTGGCGCATTGCCAATTGGGATGTTGGAGTCACAGAACCTGGATCTTCTGGTTCCCCCCTTTTCAACCAAGAAAAAAGATTAATTGGTGTTTTATCGGGTGGAACTGCGGCTTGCAGCGGAACAAACGACAACAACGAACCTGACTTTTACGGCCGTTTTGGTTATGCTTGGGACAATTCAACTAGCGCGAGCGGACGTTTGAACGATTGGTTAGATTCGACAGGAACAGGCGCTACTGTTATTGACGGAGTTGATCCATTTATCGGGAATGACCTAGTAGATGCCTCTTTGACGACACTCGCCGGGTTTCCCCCGTCCAATTGCGATAGCTTGGCGACACCACAATTTTCACTATTGAATAGTGGAACGAACGTACTAACGACAGTTCAATTGACGTATGGATTTGTAGGAGGAACACCTCAAAATTATACCTGGACAGGAAATTTAGCTACTTACGGGCAAGCTTTGATCGTATTACCATCAATTGTAGTTCCAATCGGTACATCCACGTTTGAAGTGAACGTGATTTCCGCAAATGGCGCAGTAGATTTGGATATTTCAAACAACGTTTTGAACAAACCTGTTTACCGCACCCCTAGTGATTTTACAGCATTACTCTCCATAGATTATGATTGCTATGCAAGTGAAACGACTTGGGAGGTTAGAAATTCAGCGGGTATTGCCGTTTATTCAGGAGGTCCATTCGAAGATGATACACAAGGTACGGTCAACTATGATTTGTGCTTAGCTTTTGGTTGCTATGACATGATCATACGAGATTCTTATGGAGATGGGTTGTCAGGTTGTTCAGCTGGAGCTGGTGGAAATGGTTCGTATAAATTGACGCTTAACGCGACAAACGAAACTCTTGCTGAATTGTTGGAAGCGGACGCCAATTTCGGTATGGAAAGCATCAAAGAATTTTGTTACCCCTTTTTGGGAATCAGTGAAATTAATTTGAAGAATTTAATCACTCTTTACCCAAATCCAGGAGCAAGTGCATTGAACATCAAATCGAAAGAGTTGAAGCTTCAGTCGGTTCATATTTATTCGCTTACAGGAAAAGAGGTAATGAATGTTTCTGTTTCAGGAAACGATGTTGAATTAAATACAAAAGATTTGCCTGCTTCGTTTTACTTGGTGAAAATCGCAACTGACAAAGGAGAATTGAACCAGAGATGGATCAAACAATAATCGATATTTTTTGAAAATCTGAGTTTTGGGTGAATTGCCATTCACCCGGACTCAACTTTCTTTCACCTTGATCCCGTTTTTTAAAGTGTCTTGCTCTTAACGAAGATATTTTTCGGTTCGGTGAAGAATCTTAGTGCTTCCCATCCCCCTTCGCGTCCAACTCCTGAAGCTTTAACGCCGCCAAAAGGTGTGCGCAAATCGCGAACCAACCAATCGTTGACCCATACAATTCCGGCTTCCAAACTGTCCGCTACGCGATGCGCTCTTTGTAAATGTTGGGTCCAAACTGTGGCGCTCAATCCGTATTGTGTTGAATTTGCCATCATCAGCACTTCTTCTTCCGTATCGAAAGGGGTGATTGTCACCACAGGGCCAAAAATTTCTTCCTGATTGGTTCTACAATCGAACTCCAATCCCTCAATGATAGTTGGTGCCAAATAATAGCCGTTTTCATGTGGCGCAGGCAAATTGACTTGCTTTCCTCCTGTCAAAACTGTTCCGCCTTCTTCTTTGGCTAATTCAACATATGACAGCACTTTTTCCATATGCGGTTTTGAAACTACGGCGCCCATCTGAGCATTGGGGTCCTCAGGGAAAGAGACACGCATTTTCGAAATTTTAGCAACGAAAACTTCTTTAAATTTCTCGTAAATAGGTCTTTCGATAAAAATTCGAGAGCCGCACAAACAAATTTGACCTTGATTGGCAAAACTGGAGCGAATGGTTGTTTTCAGCATCTCATCAAAGTCGCAATCTGCAAAAATGATGTTCGGGTTTTTCCCGCCCAATTCCAACGAAAGTTTCTTGAACATTGGAGCTGCTGTTCTTGCGATATATTCTCCTGTAGCTGTCCCTCCTGTGAAAGAAATTGCCTTAATCTTTTTGTGTTTTACAATTGCATCACCTGCTCCACCGCCGAGTCCGTGCACGATATTTAAAACTCCTGCCGGCATTCCCGCTTCTTGGCAAACTTGTCCCAATAAGAATGCGGTGTAGGGTGTTACTTCTGAAGGTTTTGCAATCACGCAATTTCCAGCAGCTAGAGCGGGCGCAATTTTCCATGAGAACAAATACAAGGGCAAATTCCAAGGAGAAATACAACCTACTATTCCGATTGGTTTTCGGGTCGTATAATTGAATCCAACGCCTTCCATGTAATGCGATTCATTCGCAAAATGACGAACGGCCGAAGCAAAAAATGAAAAATTCGAAACAGCTCTTGGAATATCCACGTGGGATGCGAGAGAAACGGGTTTTCCATTATCCTTGGACTCTGCTTTTGCAAATTCCTCCATTCGGTTTTCAATCCCATCAGCCACTTTTTGCATGATTTTACCACGCTCTTCAGCCGGCATATTCGACCAAATTAGAAAAGCTTTTTCGGCAGCTTCGACTGCTTTTTCCACATCTGAAGCATCCGAATCTGGGATCAAAGAATAAACCTGACCCGTTGATGGTTCATAATTGTCGATGTATTTCCCATTGTTCGGTGCTTGAAATTCACCATTTATGAAATTGCTCAATTTTTCCATTTGCAAATATATTTCTAGAAGCCAAAGATAGTTATTTCGAAATCACGATTATTGATAAGAGGATTTGATTCGTAAAAATCGTGTTGCTAAATGGATTTATGTGAATAAGGTGTGAAATCGCACCATACTTTTTGAACGCTGATGACGCAGGTTTAACAAGATTTTCCTGAATATGCCTGCTAAATGTAGGTCTTCTTTTTTTGTAATCGGGTGATGTCTTTCATCATTTGACTCACCTCGTCTGGTTTCGTTCCGTTGTAGTATCCTCGAATTCTTCGTTTTTTATCAATCAAGACAAAATTGTCGGTATGAATAAAGTCGCTTCCACCATCACCTTGCTTTTTAACTTCAGCTGGTTTCAAAAGAAAAAAGGATCTTCTGGCCAAATTGTAAAGTTTATTTTTGTCTCCAGTCAACAGTTGCCATTGCGGTAATTCTGCTCCTAAAAATTCCGCGTGTTTTCTCATCTGAGCCACTGTATCTACTTCTGGATAACAGGTAAAACTGAGAATAACCACATCGTTTTCACCCTTGAACGCTTTTTGCACACGTCTCATTTGCTCATTCATCTTTGGACAAATGGAACCACATGTCGTGAAAAAGTACTCCGCTACCCAAATCTTATTCTTAATGTCTTTTGAGGAAAGTAGTGCGCTATCTTGATTCAAAAATTTAAAATCCCCTATCCGATGATCAAATCCTTTGCGAAGAAGATCTTGATCGACCAAAGAATCATTAACATCCACTGGATTGATAACGGGTAAGGGTTTTTCATCGGGTTTTAAATAAAAATATCCAACAGGAATTGCGATAACAAAAATGCCGATGAGCCAGAGATAACCTTTCATGGTGCAAATTTACATGATTTCTGACGGGGAAAATCTGAAAAAAACAAAAAAGAATCATCAATTAGTAGTGCGGCCGATAAGTTAGAATTATCATTAAATTTGAAGTATAAAATCGAAAAAATGAATACAACCCTCTTAGCTGAAATTTGCAAAACACCAGGCGCCCCTGGATTCGAAGAAAAAGTGCGTCAATTGGTCCTGAAAGAAATCAAAGGATATGTAGACGAAGTGGAAATCGACAATTTGGGGAATGTGTACGCTATAAAAAGAGGAAAGTCAGACAAACGAGTAATGGTTGGAGCACACATGGACGAAATCGGTTTTATCGTAACGCATATAGACGACAACGGTTTTATTCGCTTTCATACTTTGGGTGGTTTTGACCCGAAAACCCTCACTGCCCAGCGTGTCATTCTTCATGGCAAAAAAGATATAATTGGCGTTATGGCAAGCAAGCCAATACATGTGATGACAGCGGATGAAAAAAATAAAGTCGCTAAGCTTTCCGATTATTTCATCGATACTGGAATGCCGGTAAAAGAAGTTAAAAAGCTAATTACCATTGGAGATTCTATCACACGCGAAAGAGCATTCATAGAAATGGGAGAATGTGTAAATTCAAAGTCTTTGGACAACCGTTTGGCCGTTTTTATATTGATCGAAACTTTAAAAAACTTAAAAGGAAAAGAAATTCCACATGATTTGTATGCGGTATTTACAGTGCAAGAGGAAGTTGGGATTCGAGGGGCGAATGTGGCTAGTTTAAAAATCAAACCTGATTTCGGATTTGGATTAGATACAACCATTGCATTTGATTTACCGGGTGCGGCGGCCCACGAAAAAATCACGGAATTGGGCAAAGGAACTGCTATTAAAATTATGGATGCCAGCACGATTTGTGACACACGCATGGTTCGATATATGAAGAAAGTAGCCGACAAAAATAAAATCACTTGGCAACCTGAAATACTTACGGCTGGCGGAACAGACACGGCAGGGATACAGAGAATGACAGAAGGTGGGTCTATCGCTGGGGCAATTTCAATCCCAACTAGACACCTACATCAAGTTATCGAAATGGCCCATAAGGAAGACATACAAGGTTCAATTGACTTGTTGACTGCTTGTGTTAAGGAAATGGATGAATTTTCTATGAAGTTCTAAAATAGTCCAAATAGCATTCCAAGGCATTAGAACATTTTTTTTTGAAAGGTGTTATTATTAGGTATCTTGCCTGTGCAAATTTTTCGGCCACTATCTTTTTAGAACATATATGACAAAAATAATTACCCTTACGCTCGCTACATTCATTGGCTTTGTAGCTTTTGGTCAAAAACCAAATGATCGACTTATTCGCGATTATTTCAAGAATAATACGACGAAAATTGACCTTCAAAAGTCAACGGCAAATGATATCCGATTAGATAGAAAAGTGGAAGACAAAAAGAATGGATTGACGCATTTCTATGTTCAACAAACTCTGAATGGCTTACCCGTAATCAATTGTACGGCAGTACTTGTGAAAAAAAGGAATGTGCTTTTGATGTCAGGTAACCGTCTGATTTCTGGAGAAAAACAGCTTGTAGAAAAATCCAGCGCTGCAGCGGCAAACGAAATACTGTCTATCGTTTGGGAAGAAATTTCAAATGGAGAAACATTGATCATTTCGAATTTAGAAAATGTTGAAGAGAATAAGTTCAAGGTAAACGATTCTCGTATTTCTGAAGTGGAAATCCCTATTCAATTGGCGTACTTTTACGACGGTACATCCTTTCGATTGATTTATGAAACAAGCATGAAAGTGCCTGATCAAGATCATTGGTGGAACGTATATGCTGACGCTCAAACCGGAGAAATTCTTAAAAAAACGGATTGGGTCGTGTCTTGTACATTTGAAGGATGTAGTTCAGAAAAACATTTCAATTACAACGATTTAAAACACCCAGAAATGGGACATCAATTGATGATGGCACCCGCTCCACCGCCCCAAAATGATACGTATAACGTATTTGCTTTGCCAGTGGAAAGCCCAAATCACGGATCAAGATCTTTAGTTGTTGGTCCTTTCGATCCAGTTCCTTCACCTTTTGGATGGCATAATGTCAATGGAGCAGCAGGCAATGAATATTTAATTACTCGAGGAAATAACGTGTTTGCATCAGAAGACGCAAACGACGACAACATCCCTGGTTATTCGCCGAATGGTGGTTCACAATTGGTTTTTGATTTTCCGTATGCAGGAGGTGCACCAAGTTCATACTTGGATGCCGCAATTACCAACTTGTTCTATATGAACAACATGATGCACGATATTTGGTACCGATATGGGTTCACCGAAGAGGCTGGAAACTTTCAAGACAACAACTACGGCAATGGTGGATTGGATGATGATTATGTAAATGCAGATGCTCAAGATGGAAGTGGAACGAACAATGCTAATTTCTCTACCCCACCAGATGGAAGTAATCCGAGAATGCAAATGTTCATTTGGACGAACTCTGCAACTGCTGAATTACTAACGGTAAATTCTCCATCTTCTTTTGCTGGAAATTATACCTCAACAATAGCGAGTTTCGCGCCTCAACCTCCCGTTGTTCCTATCACACAAGATTTAATTTTGGTTAACAGCGGTGGTGCAGAACCTTTGGACGCTTGTAATACCATCATCAATACAAGTGAAATAAGTGGAAAAATAGCAGTTGTGCGCAGAGGGTCTTGCACGTTTGCTGCCAAAGTTGAAGAATGTCAAGCGGCAGGAGCACTTGCTGTGATTGTTGTAAATAATGTTGCTGGAACTCCTGTAACAATGGGAGGTAATTCTTCCATAGTGAACATCCCTGCGATAATGATTTCTCAAGCGAATGGTGAAGCTTTCATAACGGCAATCCAAAGTGGAACGGTGATAAATGGAAGTATTTCAGACCAGAATGCCTTGAATTCTACTGATAGCGATTTGGACAACATGATCATTGCTCACGAGTATGGTCATGGTATTTCAAACCGCTTGACTGGTGGAGCAAATAACACGAGCTGTTTAGGAAACGATGATCAAATGGGTGAAGGATGGTCAGACTGGTTTGGCCTAATGATCACAATGGAAACAGGTGATTTAGGAAGTGACCGGAGAGGTGTTGGAACCTATGTTACGAGCGAAACTGTTCTTGGAACTGGAATACGTCCCGCACCATATAGCACTTCATTTTCTGAAAACAATTATACTTACGGAGCAACGAATAACTCAAGTATTTCCCGTCCGCACGGAATTGGATTTGTTTGGTGTACAATGCTTTGGGATTTGAACTGGGCGTTTATTAACCAATATGGATGGGATGCCAACACCGCAACAGGTGCTGGCGGAAACAACATGGTGATGGAATTAGTGATGGAAGGAATGAAGTTGCAACCATGTGAGCCAGGAATGGTGGACGGAAGAGATGCTATATTATTGGCAGACCAACTTTTGTATGCAGGAGCCAATGAATGTTTGATTTGGAGTGTTTTTGCAAAAAGAGGATTAGGTGTCAATGCGCAACAAGGTGATACCGATGATCGTTTCGACCAAGTTGAAAACTTTAGCGTTCCTTTGGCTTGTGTTGCAGGATTAGATGAATCTTTGTATTCGGCTCAATTGAATGTTTCCCCGAATCCTACGCAAGGAAACGTGAGCATTTCATTTAGTGATAACTCTATGGTTTCAAGTGTTCGCGTTTTGGATATAAATGGACGTGAAGTATTGGCGATAGACAACTCTGATGAGTCGACTTTGAGTTTCGATATGTCGGTGTTTAAATCAGGGGTTTATTTTGTTGAAGTAACAAATGAAGCAGGATCTCAAACGAGAAAAATTATAAAAGAATAAATGTTTTTTGGCCGTTAAGCAACTATGAAAAAAAACGAGTATCTGATTACAGACACTCGTTTTTTTGTTGGGTATATTTCCATTAACAGCTTGATTTTCAGAATCAAATTCACTTTGAATTTCAAAGTCCATCTATAAACATCTCTATATAAATATTTAAATTTTTATTCGTCAAAATTTTTCATTTCCAATCTTTAAGCATCTTTTAATTTCCCTGCTTACCACCAACCCAAAGAATCTTTTTACTTTTAACCCATGGCCAAAATT
>Ga0180120_10000824_pt1 | contig 16027 bp, 16 predicted proteins | sample CPBDNA_3_FD_129677 | JGI IMG/M metagenome (GOLD analysis project Ga0180120, IMG submission 129677) | Freshwater to marine salinity gradient microbial communities from Chesapeake Bay, USA - CPBay_Spr_31_0.2_DNA (version 2) (version 2) | ecosystem: Environmental > Aquatic > Marine > Coastal ... | reverse complement strand
GTATTATGACGGCCCGAGAGACGAGGTAAGCGAGATTATCCTAAGGGGATGGAAAAGAGAGAAAGTTGCTAATAAAAGGGTGGACTATTACATACCTAGGTTTACTGGAAAGGCGCTCTTAAATACAATGGGTTCCCGAGTCAACGAAGGCCCGAGAAATAAAGGTCAGCAATCCCAAAGAAACTGGATGATCTTCTATGCAGGCCGTTCACGCCCCCAGGGCCTAATGCGCGGCGATTTTATGTCCGATAATGAGCACGGAATTTTTCATTATGTCTTGGGGAGTGATAAGGGTATTGTTAAGACAATCAAATTAGACAGGACGAGTGCGACTGGCTTGAAAGAGCTACGCTTTGAACAAGAAGGCTATGATGGGCTCATGCAACTCCGAGAAGTATATAATGTTACAGTAGAGGCGTTTCTGTTGCCAAACACCTTTCCGGGTACGTATATGTACGTTGACCCGCGCGGATTTGCGCCAAGCACCACGGGCTATCACTACAATCAAAATAAAAAGAAAATGCCCCTTGACCAATACGAACTAAGCAGGTATGGTATAGGGGGATACTATATGATTATTAGAACCACGAACACGATTGCAGAAGGTGTACGCTCAAGTCAAATTATTGCGCACTGGGTTGCCGAGGTGGACAAAACCTCTAAGTCAAACGATGGCAATAACGCTTCTGTTGATTCAAACCCTGATGTATCGACTGTGAAAAAGTGCGCATCAAAAAGAACAGAATATCAAGCTTCTACAAGCGACAACAAGGATCCAGTACCCGAAGACGACGTGGGTTACCAGGAGAACGAGGAACTCGGTGAGAGTACACCCGCCGGAGACCCTCAGGACAGCACCCCCCAATAAGGAATTAAATTAAATGTCTATATTTTACAAAAAAGGGAACAACGAGAGCACGAAAGCGCTCTATCAAAAATCACTCATATACCGAAGTGATATTCTGGATCCGGAATACGAGAATTTAAAGGATTTTCAATTAGCAGAAAAATACTTGTATGGTCGCGTAAGTTATGGTTATGTGCCGATTGAATTGGACCTGCCGTCGACCTCCATGGGCTCCCTTGATCAGACCAACAAGTTGGGGACCGGCTTCCAGGCAGTGGGGTTTGTTGCTTATGCTTTCCGAGAACTCTCGCAACAATTTAAAAAGAAAGCCATGTCCGGACAAATCAAAACTACCGACCCATTTTTGTCTGTGCTAGAAGTACAAAAGGCATACGAAAGCCCTAGAACACTGTATAGAAACTTTTCAGCAGAAAACAAGCAGTCAATAGAGAAGACCTTCTCTGATAGGAATTTAAGATTTAAAGATTTTGATGGATTCATGCTTCATCTAATGGGGGTCTTAAAAGCATCTACGAGGCAAATACCTTTTACCTATCCGGGGTTTATAAAGAGTCGCTATTGTCCGATGACGGCGACCGGCCTCGTAATTGAAGTTTCCACAGAGTCAGCCGCAAACGACGAAATGAAGATTAAGAACTTTAAAGAAAGCAAAAACTGGCAGTTCTATCTGAATGCTTGTCGTTCTTACGGGTTCTCCGTAGATTCAAACAATCCCTGGAGACTTGTGGCCGATATTGGCACCCCCGAGATGATCCAGTATGCACAGACTGCCCCGAATTCAAATTACCGCAGCACTTCTGCAGTTTTGGCTAGTGCTTATACCCCCGCCCACATTACGTACTACGAAAATTTTAAAGCAATACTCCTAGAGTTATATGATCGCGTTAAGACAGATTATATACATGCTGAGCTTTGTAGCGACGGTTCGCTTAGAAGCAATGTCGTACGACCAAAGCAATACAGCTTGAATCAGTTCAATGTGCTTTATACAGAAAGATTTTGTCTTGAAAGTTACATGAGAATACGACTGATGGAAGAGAGGGACGCTCCGCTGACAGAAAATGAAAAACAACACCTCGTTAGAGATTCGTTGAAGCTCGCGACCCTAAAAGGCCACGCAGATGCGATCGGCCTGTTTGAATCCATCATTGGAAAAACATATGATTACAGTGGTTCCTTGACAGATCTTCTTTACCGTGATAAGATAAGTAAAGAAGAGGCGGAAAATGTACTTTCAAACACTTGATGATAAAACAGAGTGTGTTGGTGTCTATAAAGATGGAGAACTCCACTTTGAGCATATGCCGGCAGATCTACTCAGAACTTGGAAGTACACTGGCTCGGTAAGAGATCCCAATGTACAATACGCATGGCTTTATTCTGGTGGGTCGTCCCTCAAGGAAGCAGCGCCCTCGGATTTACTTGAAGAGTACGAGGCAACTGTGCGTAAAATGAACGCTTTTTATAAATCTTTTACAATAGCAAAGATTGACTTCAATGACCACTGTATCTTCGATCTCATTCCCAAGGACGCCCTGCTACAGTTCTGCGAGATAAAGAATAAGATAACCCAGCATGTGTTTGAAAACACCACAAAACCAAATAACTACGATTTCCTGTGCGAGGCTTCGAAACTTATCCACGACATCAGATATCGACCACTAAACATTGATGCCTCAGACTGCAAGAGCATGTTCACTGCCACTAACTCCAGGCTCGGCATCAAGAAGATTATCTCAGGAGCCAACTACATTGATTACAACCTCTTTGGCACCATTACGGGCCGTTTAACAACCTCTCCCGGGTCTTTCCCCGTCTTAACGATGAAAAAGGATTTTAGAAAGGTTGTAAAGCCTAAAAACGATTGGTTTATTTCATTGGACTATAACGGAGCGGAGGTAAGGACGGTGCTGTCTCTTCTCGGCGAACCGCAACCGCAGGAAGACATTCACCAATGGAACATTGAAAACGTGTTTAACAAATCAAATGACATACGCAATCCTACGCGCGAGGAAGCAAAGACTTTGTTTTTTGGGTGGTTGTACAATCCTGATTCTACGATTATCAAGAGCGATCTATATGATCGCAATTTGATCCTTGACAAGCACTACAAAGATGGCTATATTAAGACCATCTTCGGAAGGCGCATTAAAGTGGAACAAAGAAAAGCATTCAATTACCTTATCCAAAGCACAACTTCGGATCTGGTTATCGACCGGGCAATTGAGATCAACAAAATGCTAGAAAACACGAAAAGTCACATTTCACATATTGTACACGATGAACTGGTAATTGACTTGGCTAATGAGGACCGCCCTCTTTTGCCGGCAATTAAAGAAGTCTTTTCAAATAACAAATTGGACTCATTCATGGTCAATCTTAAGGCCGGCCAAAACTATTTTGATTTGGGAGACCTAAACCTATGATTTCTGTGATCGGAATTGGCAATGCTGCGTCTGCAATCGCAAGTAAGTTTGCAGATCTGCCGCAATACGAGGTATATACCATGAACAGCAAGGTCGAGAAGAACTCAAAGACGCAGTTTAAGTTAAATACGTACGATACCCCTGAAGAGTACGAAAAGAACGCCCCCCGAGTTAAAAAGTTTTTAAAGAATCTAAAAGACCACGTGCAGGTTTTTGTAGTGGGCTCCTCACTGAGTTCAATTTATACACTTGGGGTATTAGAGCAGATCAGAGAGAAACAACTGGATGTTTTCTATATCAAGCCGGATATCGAACTGCTCACAGGCGTACCAAGATTAGTGGAGAACACGACTTTCGGAGTGCTACAGGAATATGCACGATCAGGCCTTTTTAAAAACCTAACTATTTTTTCCAACGAGAATATTGAGAGAGTCCACAGCGAGATCAATCTAAAAGAGTACTACAGCATTCTTAATGAGACCGTCTATTCTTGTGTGCATTACTTAAATTATTTTGCACATACCGAGCCGCACATTGGAAATGTGTCAAAGCCAAGCAATATCAACAAGATAAGAGCAGTGTCCCTTTTGGACATGAAAAGACTTGAAGAAAAGTGGCTATTTGACCTTGACACCGAGCGCGAATTATGTTATTATATGTGTATAAACGAAAAGCGGTTGGAGAGTGAGACAGGGTTGCATAAGCGTTTGGTAGACATCCTAAAAACAAAACCCAGGAATGCCTATCGTAAAATTTCTTACGCGATTTACGAAACAAATTTACCAGATTTTGGGTTCTGCGTTGCCCACACTAACGCAATACAACAACAAAAAACTCTTGACAAGTTCGATCAAGAGTAATACATTAGATGCTGAGGAAAGCTCAGTATACTTTAACAAAACAACAAGGAGAAAAAGTAATGTCTATTAATATGGAACTAATGAGAAAGAAGTTGGCTTCACTACGCGGTGAAGGTGGCGATAACAGGGACTCAGTCTGGTTTAAGCCCGACGAAGGTGACCAAGATATTCGGATTGTACCGACATCAGATGGTGATCCCCTAAAGGAGATGTATTTCCACTACAATGTTGGAGAACATCGGGGCGGTATTCTTTGCCCTAAGCGTAACTACGGAGAGTCATGCCCAATTTGTGAATTTGCCTCCTCTGTATGGCGAGAAGGTGTGGACAACAACGATGAAGAGAGCAAGAAGCTCGCTAAGTCTCTGTTCGTACGTGCTCGTTACTTCTCACCAGTGGTCCTCCGCGGCCGAGAAGAAGAAGGAATCAAGGTGTATGGATATGGAAAGAAGGCATATGAACTTCTTCTTGGTTACATTCTTGATCCAGAATACGGTGATGTCACGGATGCCAACGAAGGCACGGATATCACACTAACATATACCAAGCCCACCACCCCGGGCGCATATCCTCAAACTAATATGAAGATGAGGCGTAATACTTCCCCTCTTCTGGCAGATACAGAAGCGATCCCTGCCCTCCTCGATCGCATGCCAGATTTTGCTTCTCTCTTTGAGCGTCACACCTCAGAGCAGATTGATAGTATTCTTGATGAGCAATTGTGCGGCAATAAGTCCGCAGAAGCCCGCTCTAGTGAGACTACTTCGTATAACAAGCCAACGAGTGATGTAGATAAAGCCTTTAACGAACTGATGAACGGAAAGTGAACCATATAGTTTGAGAAACACCGCTGGCAGAGCGGGTGCCGCAAATACTCTGCCCTATTTTTTAACATAAAGGAGAAAATAATGTTAGAATCACTAAAGTCCCTATGGGCCAAATGGAAGGTCCAAGTAAGTGTGGCCGGAGGCGTCCTTCTGGTCGCAACAGCATACGGGACATGTTCGGTTGATCCGGGAGCGGTGTCGACAAACACCAACACTGAAACAACTGAAACAACCGCTAGTGAGACTGTAGAAGTCTCTGCCACAACGAGTGGCACAACAACTGGTACGGATGGTGGAACAACCACCGAAACTACCACTGATGGTGGAACAACTGACACCACCACAACTACAACAGAGTAGTAAAAACAGCCGCTGGCAGACCGGTTAAAAGTCTGCCGCTATTTTAATGAGGAGGCAAAATGGGTGCGACAGCGCTATCACAAAGAGACAATTGGCAAATGGGGGCACGCATCGTAGGAGATGCGGGGGAAGAAGACTTTGCAACCCTAATCGCGACTGCATTGCCATCGTATTATACGGTTATTCACAAGCCGCCCAAGCTGCAAGTATACAGTGAAGGCCGCGGCATCGTACTTGATACGCTTATTATCAACACCCTCACAGAGGGGCGCCTGTATGTGGAAAAAAAGACAGGTAATAACGGGGGCAATGCGCACGAACGCGCTTATAAGTTTCTTTCCCCTGCGTTGAAGCGGACAGTCCGTGAGAAGTACAATACCGTGGAAGAGCCTTTCTTTATGGTCTTTTCGGGAAAAACCTTTCAAGGTCAAAAATACAAAGATGAACTTTCCTTGTTGCTTGAGGGAGAAAACCATGCTATAATGGATCCCGGCTTCCGTAATATTGGAGCCGTCGCTAAACAAATTATGGAGATTGTATGAAGCCGTTATTTATGTGGGCTGGAGGAAAGACTCGCCTTCTGAAAAAGTATAAAGAAAAAGAGGTCCTCCCAGGTTCATTCGATCATTACATGGAGCCATTCTTGGGGGCCGGCGCAATGTTTATATGGGCCTATGCTCAAAACCCCAGCGCCACGTTTGTTTTGAACGATTCCAATGAATCTATCATGGCTATTTATGCTGCCGTTAAAGATGACTGCAGCGCTTTCATGACACGGATGGATGATCTCTCAACACAGTACTTGCCTTTGGACAAAGAAGCACGCAAGGTCTTTTACTACGACTTAAGACGCGAGCATGCATTTGATTATAAAAAGTGGTCAAGGACCGAAGAAGCTGCCACCCTATATTTTCTCATGAAGACAGGGTTTAATGGAATCTGGCAGATTAACAAAAACACTGACGGTCGCTTTGGCACGCCGTCTGGTCTGCTAAATCAGAAAGACAAGGTATACGATAAAGACAATGTTTTAGAGTGGAAGAAGGCCCTTCAGCGCTGCACCCTCATGACTGGAGATTTTCGCGAGACCTTAAGCGCCGCCACACCTAACTCATATGTGTTTCTGGATCCTCCATATCGAGGATCGTTCACACAGTATGGTGTTGATTTTGATGATGATTTACAGGAGTCAGTAATTAAGTTCCTAAATGACTTGACAGTCAAGGGTGCATACGTTATGATGTCTAATAGAGACATTGGTGACGGCTTTTTTGAGGCGCGCCAAGGCAGAAATGACATCACATATTTCGATGTCACATATACGGCAGGAAGAAGAAAAAAGAACGAAGACGGCACACATAGTGCCAAGAAGGCGAGAGAAATATTGATGATAGGCAAAAAGTAATTTTGTAGTGCCTAGTATAAGTCCCAAACCCGGGCTTCAAAACTACAATAACATGATCAAAACAAAGGAGTAATATCATGTCAATCAAAGTACAGGGAAAGCATTCCCTAAAAGCAGGACAAATTAAGGTCCTCAACGTCCAGCCTACGTATGGCTTAGTGTCCGTGGATATTCACGGTCATGTAAATCGAGATACTAACGGAAAGCTGATTTCCAAATATCTCAAAAATGGGTGGAACTGGAATCTGTTCGGACCAATCGCAGTCGCGATGTTTCCAATTGATTCTGGAATCGAGCCTAAACTACTTGATGGGGACCATCGCCGTCATATGTTTATATTGACATTTCCCGACGCAGAGGAAATCCCCGCGATGATTTATCAAGTAAAAGATATGGAGGAGTACCATGAGCTTTTCACGGACATAAATCTCTACCATCGTAAGAATGCCTCCCCAGAAGAGGTCTATGTTCACGATGTGAAGAGCTTCCGAAAAGATGCTCTTGCCATAAGTCAAGAGCTTATTAGGTGCGGCTTGTGTGTACACGGCTCATCAGACACGGGGGGTATTGTGGGGCTTGTTCCCGGCAAAAAAACCCACAGCCCGCGCGTAAAAATTGGTGGATTTCGGCGCGCCCTTAAGCAGGGTAGCCAAAGCACCAAGTTGGCAGCTAGTCTAGTCAAGGCAACGTGGCCAAAAGCCGAAGAGGTAAAAGTTGAACTTCTAGAAGGTTTGGCAGTCCTTTTTAAACTTTACCCTGCTTTAAGCAGTAGTCGGTCCAAGATTAACTCCGACTTTGAGCAGTGGTTCACCACTCGCCAAGCGTTGTATGAACAGCGTGTTGTGGCCACAGATTACAAGGCTGCCGGCGGGTCCGTTGTGAATAAGGCTGCAGCATGTGTCGCCCGAGGAATCATTAACGATTTCCGAAAGGTCAACTCACCCAATGCTTCCCGAGCAAGTAAAAATAAAAGCTTGCCTTTGGCAAGGATTAATGATATCATCGAAGGGTGAATCAAAGCCGATGGCAGACCGGTGCAAAGTCTGCCGCCTTTATTTAACCCAAGGAAACCATAATGGCTAGAAAAACAAAAGAAGCGAAAGCAGGAAGAGTATCGTTGCAAGACTTAATGGGTCTTGTTAACAAAAAGGCCGGCAGAAATGTCGCCCATGATCTTACGGGTGAAAACCCAACCGAAGTGAAAGAGTGGATTTCCACAGGATCCCGATGGCTTGATTCCATTATCTGCAAGGGGCAGGTCGCCGGCATTCCAGTTGGCAAGATAACAGAACTTGCCGGCCTTGAAAGTACAGGTAAGTCTTATATGGCAGCACAAGTAGCTGCAAACGCCCAGAAGACAGGCAAGATGGTCGTTTACTTCGATTCGGAGTCTGCCATCGATCCAAGCTTTTTGGAGCGCGCAGGATGCGATCTAGAGCGATTAATGTATGTTCAAGCGTCCTCTGTGGAGTTTGTACTGGAGACGGTGGAAGAACTGCTGGGGGCAACCGATGAACAAATATTGTTTATCTGGGACTCACTGGCACTGACGCCATCTATCTCTGATGTTGAGGGAGACTTTAATCCCCAATCATCGATGGCTGTAAAGGCTCGCATCTTAGCTAAGGGAATGTCCAAGCTGATTATTCCTATTGCAGATAAGCAGGCTACGTTCTTGGTCCTCAATCAGTTAAAGACAAATATTCCAAGTGGACCCAACGCGCGCATCATTGCGATGACCACGCCTTATATGACGCCCGGCGGCAAGGCGATGCATTATTCTTATTCGCTTCGTATCTGGCTCACTGGACGTAAAGCAAAGTCTGCGTTTGTTGAAGACGAAAAGGGTTTCCGTATCGGTTCGGAGGTCAAGGTAAAACTTGAGAAGTCTCGTTTTGGAACACAAGGCAGAAACTGTGCATTCCGCATCCTGTGGGGTACAGAAGACATTGGCATCCGCGACGAAGAAAGCTGGTTTGACGCAGTTAAAAGTTCTGAACACCTCACAAGTGCCGGCGCCTGGTATACCTTGAAGATGCCTGATGGATATGAGAAGAAATTTCAACCGTCCAAGTGGACCGATATCATTAAGGCTGACGAAGAGTTTAAAAACAACATCATCAAGTTGATGGACGAAGAAGTTGTCCAGAAGTTTGATCGCCGAGAAGGTTCGGCAGAACAATTTTACGCAGATCCTAAATAAGAGAGTAAGTTATGTCTGACAAGAAACGAGTATTAATTATAGATTCCCTAAATCTTTATTTGCGTGCGTATATTATGGACCCAAGCCTTACGATGGGCGGAGCGCCCTGCGGTGGCATTAAAGGTTCCCTAAAGATCCTCCAGAAGCTGGTGCGAGATTCCAAGCCCAACGAGATCATCTTCGTGTGGGATGGCCCCAACGGTTCACAAAAGCGCAAGGCACTCAATAAGAATTATAAAGAGGGCCGCAAGCCTATCCGACTAAATCGAAGTGTAATGAACCTAACAGACGAAGAGGAAATGCACAATAAGGTTTGGCAGCAAATGCGCCTGATGGAGTATTTCAATGAGATGCCCATAATTCAAATTATGATACCAGAAGTGGAGGCAGACGACGTGATTTCACATATCACGCACCTGTCTTATTACAAGGGCTGGCAGAAGGTCATTGTCTCAAACGACAAGGATTTCTATCAGCTATGTGATGACGAGACTGTCGTTTTTAGACCGGTCAGCAAGACCGTCTATAACAAGGCCCGGATTATAGAAGAACTCGGAGTACATCCACGCAATATGGCGCTCGCCCGGGCCCTTATTGGCGATGCCTCTGACAACTTGCCCGGGATCCCTTCGGTTGGGTTTAAAACTGTGGCAAATCGCCTAGGCTTTCTTGCTGCGGATAAGGATTACACCATCGATGATATATTGGCGTTTTGTGAAAAGACCGAGAAGAAACTAAAATTTCATAACAATATTATGGAAGGCAAAAATATAATTGAGCACAATTATAAAATGATGCAGCTTTATTCTCCCATGCTTTCTCCCCAGTCGAAAGACTTTGTCAGGAATGCTATTGAGAACTTTGAGTGCAATTTCAATAAGATACAAATTATAAAGAAAATGCGAGACGATGGCTTCGGAGAATTAAACTGGAAAGATTTGGAACTGCACTTGAATAAGATCAATTCAGAATGTTAAATAACTTGACTTCTACAGCAGAAGTGTTATAATTATGAACACGGAAGGAGGTGTTATTTGTCGGCAGTAACCGCGACTAATTTTGGAAAGTATGGTAAGACATTCCAAGAAGGATTAGTGCAATTAATATACCAAGATAGGCCATTTGCAGATCAGATAACGGAAGTGCTAGACTTAAACTTTCTTGAGTTAGAATACTTGCGCGTCTTCACAGACAAGATTACATCTTACAGGGATAAGTATGCGAAACACCCCTCAGCGGACGCAATAGCAACCATACTTAGAACAGAACTAGACGGCGAAGAGCAAGTAACCCAACAACAAGTAAAAGAGTACTTCACTAAAATCTCTACGACTGAACTTGACGAAGTCGAGTATATAAAAGAACAATCCCTTGATTTTTGTCGCAAACAGAACCTCAAGGAAGCAATGTTGCAGTCGGTTGATCTGCTGCAGTCATGTTCCTTTGATGAAATTTCTAAGATAATTAATGATTCGCTAAAACTTGGATCTGAAACCAATTTTGGTCATGACTATCTTGCTGACTTTGAAGCGCGCTACCAGCCCAGACACAGACAGCCCGTTACGACCGGCTGGAAGGACATTGATGCCATTGTAGGTGGCGGCCTAGGTAAGAGTGAACTCGGTGTAGTTATCGCCCCTACGGGCGCCGGAAAGTCAATGGTGCTTGTTCACCTCGGCTCCCAGGCCATCCTTGAGGGTAAGACGGTTGTGCACTATACCCTGGAGCTTCAGGACACCGTCATTGCAAATCGTTACGATAGTTGTATCACGGGATATCCTTTGAGCGATCTGATGAGCTTCAAAAGCGAGATTTATGACGACATTAAGGATCTGGAAGGCTCTCTCATCGTCAAGGAATACCCCACTAAGTCTGCGTCAGTAGCCACTATCAAGGCTCACTTGAACAAGTTAAAGAAGCGCGGAATTGATCCCGGATTAATCATCGTTGATTACGCTGATCTGCTTAAGCCAATTGTTGTCCGAAAAGAGAAACGCGCCGAACTAGAATCTATTTATGAAGACTTGCGCGGTATGTCCACAGAATTTTCGTGCCCAATCTGGACAGCATCGCAAACAAACCGGTCAGGTCTAAACGCAGAGGTAATTACGATGGAACAGATATCAGAGGCCTTCAATAAGTGCTTCGTGGCCGACTTTATTATGTCCGTCTCCAGAACGATTGAAGACAAACAAAATAATACGGGCAAAATATTTATTGCAAAAAATAGAAACGGACCCGATGGGATCATATATGATATATTTATGGACACCTCTTGTGTTAAGATAAAAACAATGCCAAAAGCAAATACCATAAATCCATCAGGCGCACAGAGTATGATTCCGGTCAACCCCCTCCCTCTGGGCACTAGAGAGCAAAAGGAATTGCTACAAAACAAATACGACAAGTTCAGAAAACATAACAAAAAAAGGAAATAATAATGAGAAGAACAGTAGAAAATATTCGCAGATTTAGATTATCAGATTCATTCATCGAACCATATGTTAATGCCGAGGTGCCTTGGGGTCCCTTGGGTTACATCACTTTCAAAAGAACATATGCACGTCGACTAAGTGAAACAGAACCCGGCGCAACAGGTACAGAGGAGTGGTTTCAAACATGTCGCCGCGTAATCGAAGGTATGTTTGATATTCAGAAAGAGCACGTTGTAAGACTGGGTCTAGAGTGGAACGATAATAAGGCTCAAAAGACTGCAAAAGACGCGTATGATCGCCTGTTCAACTTAAAGTGGACCCCACCTGGCCGCGGCCTTTGGATGATGGGCACTAAGTTTGTCGAGGAGAGAACTGGAGCCGCCCTGTTTAACTGTGCTTTCCGCTCTACCAAGGATATAGACAAGAAGGGTGGCTACATTTTCGCCTGGATCATGGATGCTCTTATGGTAGGTGTCGGCGTGGGCTTTGACACTAAGGGCGCCGGCACACTAACAATTAAAGAACCTCAGTTCACCAATGATACGCTTGTTATTGATGACTCGCGCGAGGGATGGGTCAACTCCGTTCACATTCTTTTAGATGGTTTTTTATTCGGAAGCAACATTCCAAAGTTTGACTATAGCGCACTGCGCCCAGAGGGCGCCATCATCCATGGTTTTGGTGGTACATCGTCAGGCGCCGGCCCACTCATAGAGTTGCATGACAACCTAAAAGAGTTGTTTTCCTCTAAGGTGGGGGAACTAATCACATCGGTTGACATTGTGGACATAGAAAATCTAATTGGTCGCTGTGTCGTATCTGGCAATGTTCGCCGATCGGCGGCCCTTGCGCTTGGTGAGCACGATGACTTCCGCTACCTGGAGATGAAGAATGATCAGGAGAAACTGTATCATCACCGATGGGGCTCCAACAACTCGTACGCTGCGCATGTAGGTATGGAGTATGGGTGGCATGCAAATCAAACCCAAGAGAATGGAGAGCCAGGAACTATTTGGCTGGAGAATGCCCGCGCATACGGTAGGTTCAAAGATGGCGTTAACTATGACGATGCAGAGGTCGTGGGATTCAATCCTTGCGTCGAACAAAGTCTCCATAATGCTGAAATGTGCTGCTTGGTGGAAACTTTCCCGGCGAAGCATGATGACTACGAAGACTATGTAAAGACGCTCAAGTGTGCTTATTTATATGGCAAGACGGTTACCCTTGTCAACACACACTGGCCAGAAACAAATGCAAAAATGCTTAAGAACCGCCGAATCGGACTTTCCCAGTCAGGAATCATCCAGGCGTTTAAGAAGCACGGCCGCAGAAACCTATTAGAGTGGAGCGACCAAGCCTATGATCATGTTAGGAAACTGGATACCGAGTATTCTAATTGGTTATGTGTTCCCCGATCTATCAAAGTGACGTCCATCAAGCCCTCGGGCACTGTGTCGTTGTTAAATGGCTCAACCCCTGGGATTCATTTCCCTGAGGACGAATATTACATTAGACGCATAAGATTTTCAAAGACATCCTCCATGCTGACAGATCTAGAGAAGGCAGGCTATCATATTGAAGACGATGCATACTCGCCCAACACTTCAGTTGTTGAGTTCCCGGTCAAAGAGGAACACTTCACTAAGGGTAAGAAAGATGTTAGCATGTGGGAGCAGCTTGAGATTGCAGCACAATATCAACACTATTGGGCAGACAACGCGGTCTCTGTTACGATTACGTTTAATGAAAGCGAGTCACAGCACATCCAAAGCGCGCTAGAGATGTATGAGACAAGGCTCAAGGCAGTCTCTTTCTTAAAACTCAGTGAAACTGGTTATAAACAGGCGCCCTACGAACCAATTACCAAAGAACAATATGAAGAAATGTCCAACAAAGTGACACCCATCCATAGAATCAAAACAGAAACTGCAGGATCCGGTACAAAATATTGTGATGGAGACCAGTGCGAAATTTAAACGAAGGAGAAGTAAATGTTTAAGCCAGTAAACCGGTACATCTTGATTGAAGTACCCCCGGAAAGAGAGGTCGATACTCAATCGCTAATTGTATTGCCCGAGGACTATGAGCCAGAAAAGGAAAACTTTGCTGTTGCTAGCGTTCTTGATTCTGCTGATGATGTGAGATTTAATCTATGTGAAGAATCTAAAATTATAGTTGATCGCTCTATGATCGAGCAAATTAAGATTGATCAAACTAATTACAACATTATTCTGGACAATTACGTAGTTGGGATAGTCGATTAAACACGACCCAGGGGGGGGTCAGCAGTATATGGACAAGAATTTCTACAACGAAGCTTCGTCAAAAAAGCTTGGTTGGGAGCCTTCATGGTTCGGAGAAAAGTATTTCGATGACAAGCTTGTCCGAGCTATTAAAAAATGGCAAAAGGCACAGTTAATAGCAGCCGATGGGCTGTGCGGTCCAAGTACTTTCCGAAGATTGTGGACGACAAGACAGGCCGCCATTGATGAATACAAACCTCGGGACTGTCATTACTCTAACTACATTATATACAATAGTGAGTTTTTTCCTATTGAGTGGGACAAGTTTGTTCTTTGGTCCGAGAAAGGCGGCTTGGCCACCAAACCTGGTCATTACTATGATTACTCTGGTCGCCCCAAACGAAGTGTAAGATACTTTGTGAATCACTGGGATGTTTGCCTCAACGCTACTTCTTGCCAGCGTGTCCTTGACAGGCGCGGCATTTCAGTACACTTCCTTATTGATAACGACGGAACAATTTACCAAACTCTAGACATGCAACATGCAGCATGGCACGCAGGTTCATCACGAACAAATCGGCCGTCCATTGGGGTAGAAATCAGCAATGCTTATTATCCCAAGTATCAAGATTGGTATAAAAAGAATGGCTTCGGTGAAAGGCCTATACTTGAAGACGTGTGGGTTCATGGGAGCAATCTAGCGCCTTTCATGGGATTCTATCCCGCACAAATAGATGCGCTTAAGGCTCTCTGGCGCGCCATCAACGGGGCAACTGGGATTCCTTTTGAGACACCCCTAAATCAGTTTGGAAAAACCTCAAGCAAATATGTTCAAGAGGTAGCATACGGAAACTTTAAAGGTTTCGTTAGTCACTACCACATAAACAAGGGAAAGATCGACTGCGCTGGCTTGGATATCAAGGCCCTTCTTGAAGAAACTAAACATGATATTGACATTATAGACTGGCCAAAAAAACAGAAAGAATAGTATTTTAGCATACGCCTATTTACCGTATGGGATTTATAGTATCAATCTTGATATATTGCAATATGATCATCGAGCCAGTCTACGAGCCGCCTCCACCACTTAAGATAAATTCCCCCCACGTTGTAGAGATGTTTGCGATTGGGACACCACAGCAAAAAGCGGAATGGATTATAAAGCCGACAATAAGGGTCTGCGCTTCCGCCGAGGTTCCATTTTTTAGAGTCCAGCGCGCAATGAGATATTGGGAAAAGAACGGATACATTTTTGATGGGGTGATTCCCGATTCTTCGCCCGCTTGCGCAGAACCTCGTTTCGGCGAAATCATCGTCACTTTACCCGAGAGTGGTTTTTCAGATACACATCTGGCGTCGACGCGTCTTTATGTCAGCAACAAAACAGGCGAAATTTTAAAAGCAAAGATTCATATACTCCCCAAACATGCACGTAAAGAGCGTGTCTTGGAACATGAAATGGGTCATGCCCTAGGGTGGTCACATTATCGGCAGCGCTATCACATAATGCACCCAACGTGGGCCGGCGGCGGCTATGATTCCTATGGGATACGCAAAAGATAGTTGACACTTTGCGTCAACTGAGTTATAATATATCAAACATAAACTAGGAGAAACATGTTTACAAACTTATTGTTATCGCTGTGCCTTATGGGTACCGCAAACGCTAGCGACTTAAGCGCCAGCGAGACGTCTTATTCGGGCGCATCTATCTTAGAAGGAGACTGGGACGTATCGTTTGAAACCGCTACCGACATCGCTGGCAGTGAGGACCGATTTCCGTACGCCTTTTTTGAGGGGAATACGCTTTACGTGGGCAACTCGGACGTTTATGATAACACCATTGATGCCATTGTGGAATTTTTCTGGTTTCAATCGTCGATTGATAGGGGTACAGATTTTTATGTTGCCGTCATCAAGACACGGGTTACGCCGGGTCACGACTGCTACTACGCACCCTGGGATTGGGCGAGAGGAGCACAATGCAAGCTCTGGGCAGACGAGTGGAGTGATTGGGGTGAACATCCAGTTCTGAGCGTTGAGGCTATGACAGATGTAGCGCGCGAACAGGGCGCCTTTCGTTGGGACTGGTCGGTTCCATTTGAGTCATATGGCATGGATGCCTATGGGCAAGTAACATTCCAGAACGCATATGGTATCGGCTCTGACTCTGAGGGTGCCGTGATGGCACACGGAGAATATAAGATGGATGAAGAAGGCACCGAAATGCAAGCTGCCGGCAACGTACAAGTAAAAGGCTTTCACTCATCAGAATACTCGGTGCAGACACAATACGAAGTCACTCTCTATGAGTGGGACGTATTTGTTGATGGCCGTGCCGATCTAATGGCGTGGACATGTACCTGAACCTTGGAGCCAGAGAAACACAGTCAGCTTATC
>Ga0180120_10000822_pt1 | contig 16027 bp, 21 predicted proteins | sample CPBDNA_3_FD_129677 | JGI IMG/M metagenome (GOLD analysis project Ga0180120, IMG submission 129677) | Freshwater to marine salinity gradient microbial communities from Chesapeake Bay, USA - CPBay_Spr_31_0.2_DNA (version 2) (version 2) | ecosystem: Environmental > Aquatic > Marine > Coastal ... | reverse complement strand
GCTCAAGTAGCGGTGTACAAAGACTACGACATTGGTTCACCATTTACAAAAACATTTAATCTTGTTTCCTCACAAACAATTTTTCTTTATGGTAAAAGTGATGCTTTGTATGGTGCAGCTAAATATGCTTCAACGGTTGGACCTACGGAATATAAAATAGCTTTAGCACGTACAGGTAAAACAATTAGACTTAAGATGACAAACACTGTGGCTGGAAACTACTCTAGTTTAGTTAATACAATGCTTCTCACAAAACAAGGTAAAATAAGGTAAAGGATAAAATCATGGTTCTTAGTCTTGGCTCAATAGGAAATTTTTTAGGTAGCGACATAGGTGGTACTATTGGAGGTGCCTTACTAGGTGGTGGTCTAGCCTACCTTGGTTCCCGTGAAACAGCTTCCGCTGCTAGAGACGCTGCACGTATGGAATCGGAAATGCTAAATCAAAATGCAGTTAGAGCCGAAGCTGCTGGTGTTCCGTATTCAGTAGGATCATTAGGTGGTACAGCGGAATTTGATCCTGAAACTAAAACATCCTTGTTAAATTTATCTCCTGAACTTTCCAATATCTATTCAGGTTTGTTATCACGATCTGGATTGTTTGGAGAGCAAGCGGGAATGTTAGCTGGTCTTGATCCCTTTCAAGCGGGGGAAGCGTTTTACCAAATGCAACAACAATACAGGCAACCAGAGGAAGATAGGCTACGTACTAATGCGGAAACACGCCTGTTAGCTCAAGGTCGATTAGGTTCCACAGGTGGAGCGCAAGCACAGGAAGCACTTGAAAGGGCTATAGCACAAGATCAGGGGCAACGTAGATACCAATCTATGACACAAGCACAGAGTTTGATTGATGCGCTTCTTGGTCGGGAAACTGCTGACATTACACAAGCAACAAGTTTACTAAATATTCCTTATGCTCAAGGGCAATTAGGACAGGGAATCGCAAGTAACATTACAAGCGCAATGGGTCCAGCACTAGCAGCAAGAAATCAAGCGGCTAGAAACCTTTCCCTTACGTCAGCACAGTCACCCTCCGGTACAGCAATGTCTGCATTAGGTGGACTATTTATGCAACCTAGAGTAGAAAAATAGGATAAACTCATGGCAGTTAACGCAAACATTCCAGATTTTTTACAATCTTTTGTAACAAATCGAGGAGCAACTTTTCCTAGTTTAGCGTCTAATATAGACCCTGTTGTTCCTGCAATGCAAACTAGTATACCCCGTGTATATAAAGGGGCTGTAGGTTTGTTTGACCAGTTAGGGGATGATGGAGATAGTCAAGTTACTGAAGCACCGACTGAAGAAAGATCAGCGGCAAATAACTGGGGATACTTAGGTACGACAGGAAGAGGCATATTAAGTGGACTAGGGCTAGCAACTGGTTTACCTTTAGGACTTCTAGGAGCAGTTAATGACTACCAAGCTATGAATATGGGACGTACTGGGTGGAGTACGCAATTTAGTCCTAGTTTTTTCGATACATTAACAATGGGGCTATTTGCAGGGCCAGGGTACGATCAAAGTGTTTTAAATATGGAACAACAAAATATAGCAGGACGTGCGGGATTGCTTGGTGATCCTAAATCAAAGCTAGGTCAGGCTAAACTTATGGATTATACTCATCAGTATGGCGATGAAGAGCCTATGGATGAGCGTGAAACGCAGGAATTTGAATCTTTACAACAAGCATTAACAGAAGTTCCTAATACTTTATTTAATCCTTATGAAGATGAAGAATATGGAGAGGAGGAAGATACAAGTCCTTCTGACGATCCTAATGATCCTGGGGGTGAATATGGCGGCGGTGGTGGTGAAGACCAAGACGCCTTCTAATGTATAAACAGAAAGGAATGAAGTAATGGCTGTAACAGATGGATTATTTAGTGGTGCAAGCATTGGCGAAGTACGTCAACTGCTAAATAAGGAACGTGATAATCGTATTCGTCAGGCTCAAGCAGATAACTTTGCCATGACACAGAACCCTTATGCTGCTATGATTGCTAAATCTAATCAACAGTTAACAGAAGCTATTACTGGTGGAGCTAGAGCTTTAGGTCAAGCTACTGGTTTAGATACAGGAATGTTTGCTGGTCTTGGGCAGGATGCACGTTTAACTAAAGCGGTAGAGCGTGATGCTTTACGTACTGAAGTTATGGATATGGCAAAAAATGCTGACCTTAGTAACCCTGAAGATGTAACTAGAATTGCTAATTTTTTAATGCAAAAAGGACAACCTGAGTTAGCTACACAATTCATGGCTCAAGCTAGAGCAGCAGCAGGAGAAAAACGTGATCAAAGTGCAGAAGGACGGGCAGTATCCGAAGCAGATAGAGCGGAAAAACTTTCAGATATTACTTTGGAACTTAAAAAACTACAAAAAGATGAGGCAATACTACAGAAAAAAATAGATAGTGATCCAAAATCAGGTAAAGCTGCACAAGCACAATTAGAAATAGAAGTTTTACGAGCTAAAATTGGGCTATTAAAAGCTCAAGAAAAATATAATTTAGGAGAGGGTAGACAACCAACAGCAAAGGCGGCAAAATCTCCAACAACAGGAGATAAAGACGAATATAAAAGGGCAGTAAAAAAAGGTTCACCAGTATATAAACTTTTAGAAGAGGAAGCGAGAAGGAGAGTAAAAGAGGAAGACCCCAATTTTTCTAAGATTCCTTTCTATACAGGCATAGCTATGGAAGATATAGACGAAGTAATATTAGAATTTGGTCCTAGAGCAAAAGAACTACAAGAAGAAAAAAAGATACGACCTGACGAAGCAATCAAGCTAGCTATAAGAGAAAAGTTGGGGGGAACAGCTTCTAAATCTGGTGGTGGTGATAAATCTAGCGGTGCTACTAAAAAAAGAGTTCCTATTAAGAGCCAGCGTAAAGGAAACCAATAGTGGCTGTCTTAACTTTAAAAGATATTCAGAACGATCAAGAACTTCAGGAGTACGGTGTTCAACCTGGAGACGAACTTACTGATGATGGAGAGCTTATACGTAATTACTCTGAGATTCAGGATAGGCAATCACTAGGTACAGTTATTACTGAGGAAGATATTACTGCAAACCCTTGGATGGAGGAAGATGGTGTAGAGCCTGGAGATAGGTATGTCGAAGGGGAAGCAGTATACAAGGATAAAAGTTCTTCATCTTATGAACAATTTATGTACCACTATGAAAAAACTGGTGGTCTAACAGGTTATCTGCGTGATGCAGCTACGATATATACTGGAATGGATCTTTATAAGATAGGAGATTGGCGCGATTCCGATGAGAAATATGGTGAAGGTTTTTCGGAAGCCTCCCCAGAAGAACGAAGAGAAATGATCTATCGCTATAAGGAACGGGAACTAGCGGAGGAATTTGGCACAACATTTCAACCTGATTCCGATTCAGCAGCAGCAGTTGCAGGGGGAATTGTTGGGGAAATTGTAGACCCCACTTCACTATTACCTGTTGGTTTAGGTTTAAAGGGTGCTACTATTGCTGGTAAAACATTATCAGGTACAGCATCAGCTACAATAGGTGGGGGTGTTTTAGGTGGAACTTTTAGTGTAGCGGAAGACTTATCCAAGACAGGGGATGTTGATCCTGTTAAGGCAGCTATAACTGGAACTGTAGGTGCTGTATTACCAGCGGGTATAGGCTTGGCTGGTCGAAAGATTGCTCAACGATCAGCCGAAAAAACTATAAATAAAGTTCAAGATGCTGTAAACAAAGCTAAAGCAGACCCATCCGATGTAATTACTGCGGAACGAGTTAGCGAACTTGCGGAGGAAATTGGTATAACTCCTGCAAAATTTACTCAAGCTCTGCATAAAACTAAAATGACTAATGAAGATATTGTAGATATAGCAACACCTGAGTTTTCCGTTAGTAAGGGAATAGCTAAAGATAGTGGTGTACTACGAGTAGTCAGTAAAGGGGCTGATAAATATTTAGGAGCAATTTCCACAAGAATTAGAAACATAAGTGAACCTATTCTTGGTGCGTTAAGAAAAACTGAAAGTCATCTTGCTTTAAAAACTCAACAACGTATGACAAGAATACGTCCGTTTCAACAAGAGCTTGCTAAAATACAAGGACCACTAAAGGATCAAGTTAGTCGGACGTTAGCTAACGGACAATTCGATGCCGCTATTGCTTTGATGAATAGGTCAAATCCAAAAGCAGGAGAGATATTTACAAAGGAAATTAAACCTCTTTTAACGGAATTAAAAGGAGAGCTAGGTGACGTAGGGTTTAGCTTTAAAGGTATTGAAGATTATTTTCCTCGTAATATTTCAAAGGCTAATTACACTAAGTGGAAAGACAGGTTTGGGGATGACAATAAAGGTATCTTTCAAAAAGCTCATGATAAATATTTGCAAGAGTTACGGAAGACAAACCCTAAAATAAATAGTTTAACGCAACAGCAAAAGTTAGAGATAAATAATGGGCTGTTAATAGGTCGCTCTTATATGGGTAATAAACCATTACCTGATTTTGTTCGTAAAAGGTCTATAGAAAAAATTGATGGGGAACAATTACAGTATTACGATCCACCTGAACAAGCACTGGAACAGTACATTAGAAGGGCAACAAATGAAATAGAGGTTTCACGTTTCTTTGGGCATACAAAAAAACTTGAACAAATTGATTTAGAGTCTGCTATTGAAAGCGGCGGTATAGGTGGAGTTGTTCAAAAGGAACTAGGCAAACTATCTTCTGAAGATCAAAATGTTATAAAAGATTTACTTAAGGCTAGGTTTGTTAGTGGACAAACTCCATTAGGTAATGCGTTTGGTACGATACGAGACTTAGGGTATATGTATACCATTGCTAATCCTATGTCTGCATTGGTACAGTTAGGTGATGTTGCCGTATCCGCTGCGCTTAAAGGATCATGGAATACACTTACAAGTTTAATGCTTCCGAAAAGAGTTAAGCTAAGTCAAGTTTTAGATGATACAATTTCAAAAGAGTTTGCCGATCCTAGTTTGTTTGCAAAAGCACTAGAGAAAAGTTTTAAAGTTTCCGGTTTTAAAATGGTAGATAAACTAGGTAAGGAAACAATAATCAACGCTGCACTAAAATCTAATACTAAACTTGTACGTTCCTCTACGGGAATTAAAAAGTTTAAAGAGAAGTGGAGTGGTATTATGGGAGATGAGATTGATGTTGTTATAGACGATCTCAAAGCAGGGAATGTAACTGACAATGTTAAGTTTCTATTGTTTAACGAACTGTCTGACTTTCAACCTATATCATTGTCCGAATTTCCACAGGGATATTTAGAAGCGGGGAAATCAAAAGTTCTTTATATGCTTAAATCGTTTGCTCTAAAACAGATGGATGTTGTTAGACGGGAAGTTATACAGCAGTATAATAAAGGAAACAAAAAAGACGCTGCCTTAAATGCTTTTAGAATTGGAATATACTTAAGTGCATCTGGACTAACGATTCAACAAACTAAACAAATTCTTAGTGGTAAGGAAACTGCTAATGCAGATGAGTTACCGTGGGAAGCACTGTGGAATCTGCTAGGTGTGTACGGTCTTAGTAAATATACATCCGATAAATACTTAGCTAGAGGAGAGATAACTCAAGCAGTAGCAAATACTTTAGCACCGCCAATGACAGTTGCAGATACATTAGCAAAGGGAACAACACAGGGAGAACCTGAAAAACTTCTTAAGTTAATACCTGTGTTTGGCGGCCTACTATATAACTGGTTAGGTGGTGGTGCTGAAAAGTATAATGAGTACCTAGAAAAAACCCGTAAGTAATTACTTAAAGTTTAACTTCAATCGTTCAAGATATACGGCTGCATCTAAGAGTTCCTCTATGGCATGGTCGATCCATCCTACCGTGTCAATGTCCTCTCTTAGCATCGTGCAGCCGTATTTTTCTATGCCCACTCTACTTCTATCTGCCATACGTTTCATTACCGTAGCTACAACTGGATCAGGTTCATGGCCTATACCCCACTGTTTACGTACAGACTCTTCCAAAATAATATCATTCTTGTTCATTAGCTGCCTCCATCAAAGCCTTCCAACTAATAGGATATAACTTTTCCATCTCCTTGTCAAGCATTTTTGCAACGTCCTGTGTTTCTCTTTGTGTATGACGATCAAGACGCTGTTGACAAACCCTAGCCCATGCAGCTAGTGAGCCGGTCCAGTACCATTCAGTGTACATAGACTGTGGTAGGACCATACGTGCCTGTTCAGGGCATATACCATCATCCAACATATTTGAGTAACACTGGTAGGCGTATGCGTACAGGGGTGCAGCGGAGTATTTAACTGTCTCTTCACTGCTACCCTGTTTTATATTTTTAGCACGTTTTCTCCATTCAGTGGGCCGGTAGAATCGAGGATCACTATCGACATACCTACGGCTTACCTCGTTCCACACCATACCTACCTGATGTTTACCTAACTGACGGGCCACAAAGATTGGAGCCTTGATACGGAAGGTAGCCTGACAGTGACCAAAGGGTGTCCAGTGATTATGCTTTGCTAGATACTGTATAAGTTTAACGTCCTTCTTTGATAAGACATCAACGATGGCAGCTTCATAGGGATCGTTATCACTTACTCTTTCCCATGTGCTTACCTTATCAAAGGAAACACGGGCTGCATTAACCACACGTAGATCACTACCCATGTGGTCTATATAATTAACCTTCATTGTCAAAACCTTCCTAAGAACCTAGCTATGTGGTGTACAAATGGCAGGAGTGTTGCAGCCATAAACAGATTAGCACCTGTGTGTGCCATAGCAATCCTAAGTGTATCGCCTTTAGGCATACCATCAGACACTAATACACCGGCTAACCAGATAGTGCCTGTAGTGCCTATATTAGCCCCTAGAACAGCGGCAATAGCTGCCGGTAGTGGTACTGCACCTGACGCAACTAAGGCTATTATAGCTGTAGTGGAAAGACTAGAGGATTGCCAGAGTAGCGTCATTGCTATACCACCTGCAAACATATAGAATGGATTAGCTATGAACCACTGTAGATGATCCATGTTTCCCATCGACTTCATACCACCAGAGAACATCTTAAGTCCAATGTAGAATACAACAAGGCCGATGAGTGTAGTTATAACTGGATTTGATAAACCCATTTTCATTCACAACTCCTGCTGCCGGTAGATGGATCAATGAAACAAGCTGCACCCTCATTCTCTTCCTTGTTGGCTGGCTCTACCTTGTTCAATATTCCATACCGTTTACCGTCCAGTCTAAAGGTAGTCACACCCTTTAGGTTCCCTTTCCAGGCATTCATATATACATCCTTAAACTCATCAAAGGTTACATTACTACCTACGTTGATTGTCTTGGAAACGGCTGAATCAATAAATGGTTGAACCGCTATCTGCATTTGCAAGTGATCCGAAACATTAAGGTCATCTGTAGTTTCTCCCCTCACACCATGATAATTAAAGGCATAGTCCTGTAGACGTACAATCTTAGTTCCCTCTTCAGTCTGCACTGTACGATCTAGCTCATGTTGAAACACTGGTTCAATGCCACTGCTTACATTATCAGCCGTAAAACTAATCGTACCTGTAGGAGCGATACTCGTTAGGTGAGAGTTACGCATACCCTGTTGTTTAATCTTGTCCTGTAGATCATCAGGTAGACGCTTAATAAACCCAGCCTCAAGATATTGTTTGGCGTCAAACAGGGGGAACGAACCCTTCTCTGTAGCAAGGTCAGAAGAAGCAGAGTAACATTCATAGGTTATTGTCTTTAAAACTTTGCGAACAAACCTCCGTGCCACATCGCTAGAATACTGATAGTTGCACATAGAGAGACAGTTAGCCAATCCTGTAACTCCAAGCCCCATACGTCTCTTCTCTTTTGCTTCAGTAATCTGTTGCTTGAGAGGATAAGTAGTGCGGTCAATAACATTATCCATAGCGCGAACCACATGTGGAATATCCTCCTTCAATAAAGCAAAGTCAAACTTTCCATTCTTAACGTACTTGACTAGGTTGAATGATCCTAGTAGACAAGCACCGAAAGGTGGTAAGGGTTGTTCACCACAGGGATTAGTAGCCTCTATGGTTTCACAATAGTGTAGTGGGTTGTCTGAATTAATCTGGTCAAGGAACAGTACACCCGGCTCTGCCCAATCCCACGTACTACGCATGATCTCATCCCATAAAGCAACGGCATCTATCTGTCGGTATACCCGTCCCTCAAAGGTTAGATTGAAAGGCTTTCCCTTTTCAACGCAACGCATAAACTCATCAGTCACACCAACAGAGATATTGAAGTTAGTTAGTTCACCCTCATTACGTTTAGCCCTAATAAACTCTTCAATGTCTGGATGGTCTACACGTAGTACAGCCATCATCGCTCCCCGTCTATGACCGGCAGAGACTATCGTTCTACAAACCGCATCAAATATACGCATAAAAGATACAGGCCCACTAGCGGAACTATCAAGGCTAACAATCCTGTCGCCATTAGGACGTATGCGACTAAAATCATAACCAATTCCACCGCCTCTTCGCATCGTTTCAGCAGCTTCCGTAGCACGTTGCATGATGCTTTCCATAGAGTCCTCAACCGTGCCGGAAACAAAACAGTTATATGCAGTAACATCCCTTGGACTTCCCATTGCTGACTGAACCCTACCCGCTGGCATAAACCGTTGGTCTAGGAACAGATGTTTCAGATAGGTACGATGATCCTCATTGTCGGACATAGCTGCCGACTGTCGGTAACACGCCTCATCGAATGACTCATTAGGTAGTCGATACTTCTCAGAGTGAAGGGTATCACAGGCTTGTACTTGGGGTCCATACATCTACACGCTCTCCTAAATCAATGTCAACTTCAAAACATACGCCACTCGCTTGAGTAACATGAGGTTGCGACTTCATCTTCGCAACTGCACTGGGACGAACAACTTTCTGGCAATGCTCCATTGTCTCCTCTTTAGGTGCTTGATAAACTTTAGTGTACAAGTTACCATCAGGCATCATTATTGTTACAATTAATAGTAAAACTTTTGTCATACGTATACCCCTTCCACTAAATCAGTAAGGTCAGGTGGTTTGTAATTCGGCCCTTTAAGCACCTTACCATTGCTATCATATACTGGTTTACCTTCGTTATCAAGTTTAGACATATTAGAATAATGGACCCTATTAAAAGCGGGACTAAAACTACCATAAAAGGTATGGAGACTAACGATAGTGCCACTAAGAACATACTGTAAATCGCACAACTCCTTCATCAAATGCGCCCACTGATTTAAAGAACCTTTCTTTCCCCTTTCCAGTTCCATTTCCAGAATACAAATAGCTTCACAAACTTCACTAGTTTCCTCTACAATTAATTTCTTTCGTAAGTCTAACAAAGATACCCGTGGCTCACTGTCAATATCTAAACCCATTGCTCTGTGAAACCTAGCTACTTTTTGTTCTCTGGATACGTGCGTATGTTGCATTTTAATTCACCGTTGTTAGATTAGTTATTGGACTTACATTCTGACGTGTACAGCTATCTAATAAAATCTCCGCTGCCCTTAGTAGTATCGCTTGCTTTAGGTTCTCATCTGTTAAATCTTTAGCAATCAATCGTACCTCCTCCATACGGGAAACAACTGTATCTGGCGCTAGAATTGTAAACGTGTTGTCATCATCCATTATACTACCCATCATACAATATATATTCGTCTGTGTCAACATCAAAGATTTCTCTGAGAATATTTTTTCTATCCTCTATCCTATCCTCAAATGCTTCCAGTAAATCTTCCGATGATATATCCAGAAGCTCACACAAAAGTGGAGGATCAGAAAGACAGGCTATTCTCTCTATAAAATCTTTATCGCTTAAAGGCATCTTTAATATTATCCAGTGTAAACCACCGGATACCTTCCTTTTCACACCATTCAGACATATTCATTTTAGCTCCCTTTCTTATCCGTTTATTAGGATTGTGTAAAACGAACACTAACTCTTTATCTTCCTCTAATGAATCTCTGATTGATGTATATTTTTTAGTATCTCCAACTCTAAAAAATCCTTTACACTCAATAAGAAGAGTAACACCTTTACGCTGCCCTACAAAGTCAGGTATATAATGACGGTGTACCACATAAGGATAACGATCTGGCTCATACTCACAGTAGTTTCCTAAAATATACGCTGCTTTTTCTTCAAACTTATTTCGATACTTACCCACAAGAGTATCTATTTTTTCAATTTAACAGGGTTAGGAGTTTTTACAGTACGGGTCAACGACTGTGTCATAGCCCCGCTTTGAGATACAAAGGGACTACCGTGTAATTCCCATCCCTCATTTAAAAGGTTTGTAATTGTCTCTTCAAACCTGTCATGTCTAGGTGTGCTTACAGCTTTAAATTCTATCATAGTTATCTCCTTTTATTTCCGGTACACGGGGATAGTTTTTAATTGTCGTTAAAAAACGTGGGCCTGTTGAGTAGGCAAACACACGTAGATCAGGATAGCAGTGCTTCTTGTACTGACAGTAGGAACACATTGTAGCTAACTTTAAATTTCCTGACTGACCATCTGGTACAGGGTCAGCACATAAATCAGGACGTATATCACTACGCACCGTGTCCTTGATATGCTCGACACGCTCCTCAATATCACCACTGTAATGCTCATACATTGGGTGTTCCGTATCGTCAAGATCATACTCAAGCACACATAGATGTCCGTTCTGTTTGTCCATAGCTAACCATGCCCACTTACGTTCCCCCTCAGAATGGGCATACGCTTTTAACTGATCGACATAACCAAAGGGATCGTCTAGCGCAAGGCTCCCATCTTTAAACTTTTTAAAACCATAGCTACTAGTGGACTTAACATCAACTGTAATGTCATCAATCTTACAATCCATATGACCTTTAACACCGTTAACTTCACAGGCTTTCTGTTCGTCTGTAACTTTATGTCCAGCCATACGGACTAGGAATAAAATCATTTCCTCAATAAGATGACCATATAGAAACTTAACTAACGTATGTGGTTTAATCTTCTCGCCTGGAAATCTTTTGTAGGAATACCATTGAACAAGATCAGCCTTACCTATACCGGACAGGCGCAGTTTACGACGATCATACTCATGAGGCAGAAACTCCTTACGCATCAAGGACTTAACTGACTCACCAAACTTCTCAATCTCACTCTCAACATCTACATCTTCCGATGCTCGTTTGCTTTGGAGAAGTTTGTATATGTCAGGGACTAATGTTTTTAATGTGTTTCCACCCATGAATTACCTACCTTGTATTCCCCATCAAGGGGACAGTTTAAATTAAACTCAAGACCCGCTGCCTTGATACACTCTACAGCTAACCAGCCTAGTTTCTTAGCATCCTTTTCCACTACTTCAATCTGAAACTCATCATGAATATTACCGACAAACTGATACTGTATATTACTTATAGTAGCATGGTTGTCTAAAAGTGTCAAGGCTTTTTTCATTATGATTGCACCAGCCGACTGTAGTAGTGTATTCAGTGCAGCATGTTCACTCCGTATGATTAACTTCCTACCATCTATTCCTTTGAGGTAGCCCCGAATAGAGGCTCGACTAACTCTTTCTCGTAGATGTCTAATAGCTGGTGTGTTCTTGAGAAATAATGCTTTAAGTCTTGCTCCATCTGAAGCAGTACCACCGACGATGGAGCCAATCTTTCCATCTCCTGCTCCGTAGAGGAAAGCATAGATAAAAGTTTTAGCAGCGTCTCTTGTTGTAAGTCCAGCAGCTTTCTGGTTTGCCGTGTGTACGTCTCCGTTGATGATTTCATCTGTATACTCCTTATCATTCATGTAATGTGCTAACATTCTTAGTTCCAAACCTGATGCGTCTACACCTACCAGTTTGTATCCACTTGGTACAGTCCAGCATTGCCTACACTCTGAACCATAAGGTGAATAGGATGAAGGCACTTGGGCTAAATTAGGACTATTGTGTGTCATTCGTCCAGTAATAGCTCCTATTGTATTTACGTACCCATGTACTCTACCATCCTGTTCATTCCTGGCTTCGATCCATGATGTTACTTGTGCTATTCGTTTTTGAATTAAAAGATATTCCGCTATTAGTTGTGCTTCAGGAATATTTTTAACGGCACTTAGTATTTTCTCATCAACAATAGGATGCCCCTTCTCTGTGTATTTTTTAGGTTTCCATCCAAAGTATTGTAGATACCTAGCGATTTGTTTTCGGGAACCTAAATTAAATTCAGTAAATTCTATATGAGATAAAGGACCCACAACACATTGCCAACTAGACCCAAGAAACTTAAGACCAACATTAGACAACTCCTTGTTCTTTTTGTATTTTGGTGTAACTTCCTTGACAAAGGATGCCAAAGGGATAAACTTATCATGAACTTCCTCTTCTATTTCTATCTTTCTTTCCTTTAGTTTTCCAACTAACTCCCAACATTTAGTAGTATCTAGTAACCACCCATGTTGAACTTGTCTCGTAATAATAGATTGAACTTTACTTTCAAGATCAATACTCGTATCTCCAAAACTTTGTAGATTACTTGACAGTATTTCAAAAACTTTCTGTGTAATCTTGAGGTCTTGTATACAATACTCTTCCATTTCTTTACTATACTTTGTAAAGTCATTGTGTTCTCCCTTGTATAAACCTATTCGTTTACCCCAAGATTTTAACGAATGTCCTCCTTCACGTTGGGGGTTGTCTAGTCTTGACAGGATCAACGTATCTATAACCTTTGAACCAGCCAATGATACGCCGACAATATTTTCCAAGTACACTGCATCGAAATCTATTATGTTGTGACCTATAATATGATCGTATTGATCGAACCATTCCTGTATCTCCTCAACATTAAAAGGATAGTGAAAGTTGCGTACCTCTCCCGCTTCGTTGAGTGATCCAATCATCCAGACTTTCGTAACGGGTAACTCTGTGGTTTCTATATCTACGATAAGCTGACGGGTCATGGAGTAAACTCTCACCTCTCTTTAATGCTATGTGTTCTAATCTATGACAGTTACTACATAGTATAACACACTGCTCTGCTTCGTCAAGTGTTTTCTGGTTAGGTCCATGAATCCCACGCCAAGCGCGCATCCCTAAACTCATTGTTTTCTTAACGTCCGGTGGATGGTGAAACTCAAGTAACTCTCTTGGAAATGTCTCACCACAACACTCACAAGTCATATCTGTTCTAGTCATTATATATTTTTCCCTGTTGTATGCGCCACTCCTCGTTCGCCTAAGAGTCCCTCTTATATTAGAACTCCCCATCTTCACCTACTCCATGTGGATTAGATATTTGTGTTAGTCTTCCGGTTAGAGGATCATAGTATAGGTAACACGCTGGACCTGTCAACCCTGTAAACCTATTCTTAAGCACCCGTACAGTGGTTGTATTGCGCTCCTGTGCATCTTCATGTTGTTGATTACGCTCTAACCCTATCACAATATCACTTAACTGTGCGATAGATGCTGACCCTCGTAGTTGTGCCAGAGATATTTGTCCACCATCTTCATGTGCCTTACCGTCTGGACGTTTCAGGTGTGACACAAGAAACATACCCACTCCTGTTTCCTGTACGATGGTGCGTAGTTTGGTCATGATGGAATCAATAGCCTTACGTTCATCGTTGTTATCTTGATCCGACACGATGATACTTAGGTGGTCAATCACAACCCACTTACACTCCATACCCTTGATCATATACCGTAGCTTAGAGAGTAGATCACCCTCCGATGTTGAACCAAAGTGGTTCATAAAGTAGAACCGTTCAGTGCCTAGCGTAGCCTGAAACCACCTGTCTCTATCCTCTTTAGGAATGGCCTGATTAGTTCGCAGTTCATGTAGTGGAATACTAGCTTCAATGGACATCAACCCCTTACCGGAAACAGAGTTAGCTTCCTCAAGACCCATGATCCCGATGTTGTCCGTAGTGCTACCGATGAGGTAGTGACACAGTTCACGCACCACAGATGATTTCCCCATGCCCGATCCCGATGTTAGCGTGACTAATTCCTGTGGCCTGAACCCCATAGTCAATTCATTTAAACATTCCCAGGGATAGGGTATGGATACGGGTGGATCAAAGTTAATGATCTCATCGTACAAGTCAGCGCCATTTATGATACCCTCTGGACGATATGGTTTTGCATTCCACCATTGAGATATAAACTCCTGAACCTTCCCATGCTCCAACATTTCACCAGCATCTTTAACAGGAAGGGATACAGTCTTGACCTTGTTGTAGGAGAACAGGGGTAGCACTTCCGCTGCCGCCTTCTTTCCTGGCTCATCCATATCAAAGCATAGAATAACATTATCAAATGTTTCCAGCCACTCAAGTGATGCCTGAATATCACGCTTGGCACCACCTGATCCTGTCTTGAGTGATACGACAGGCCACTTGCCGTCAAACATTTCCGCAACGGCAAGTGCATCTAGCTCACCCTCCGTTACGGTGACGTACTTACCTCCCTCTCGCCACACATTCTGTCCAAACAAGCCAGTGTTTTCCAGTGTGCCTGACACAAAGAATTGTTTTCCGTCAACGACACGTACTTTCTTACCGACAATCTCACCTGTTATCTTATCCAGATAGGGATAGTTATGTTTAACTACATTCCCGTTATCATCACACTCAACTGTCACATTGAATTTTTGTGTGATGGATTGGGAAATTTTACGTTCCTTAATTGGTGAATGAATACCAGACATTTCAAAACTCTTTCGATGCGCTTTCAATGGTACAACCTTTGCTTCATGATCACGTTCAAGATACCCACAACTGTAACAGTATGCGTGACCGTCATCGTATTGAACTAGATTATCTCCCCGTGAATCCCCACCCTGAGAACGACACTCAGGGCAGGGGGCACGGCCAATAACAACTGAGTCAGTGTTATTAAATGCCATTAGAAATCCTCTTCGTCAGTAGCCTCCATGTCACGATCAGCCAACTCAAGTACCTTCACCTTCTTGATATAGGTGGACACACCATGAACTGGATGCGACGGTCCTTCCGTCCACAAGATTTTAACCTTGGAACCAAATGGAATGTGCTTAGAGGTAGCGTTACCCTCACGATCAAGCACTGGGAAATCAGGAAACTTGGTTACAAACTTTCGTTGGGCGATAACATTCACACCATCACCATCCTTGTCGTAACCCTTGACGATAACACCAGCCGCCTTTAGTGCTTCCGCTTCCTCATCACCCATGTTTACAACTACTGAAAACTTTCCAGTATCTTGACCCTTGTACTTTTCAGTCTCCATTAGATTGCAAAACGCAACCACACCTTCACTAATCATATCGTTCTTCCTTTCATTACTGGTTGATCTAGTACCATAGTATCACTAGTGTTTGTTATTGTAAAGCCTCTTCCGTTTCATTCTGTGAAATGCTATACTCTTCATAGCCAGGGCAGAACTCAGCATCAGGTACGAACCCGTCCAGAATATCACAAGTGTAGTCACCATATGGTGTACGGTACGGGTGCATAAAATACTGACACTCAACACACACTTCACAATCATTGAATACATCTTCAACAATTTTATATTTGTCATTATTCTTGGTCATTAAAATACTCCTGTATTTCATACTCAGCATCTAACTCCTGTAACTCCTGTTTCTTGGAGCGAAATGTTTTAGGATGATAGTGCATATCCATAACTACCTTTTCAGGATTGCGCTTCTTTAACTCACCCGTCCGTCGAGTGAATTTGTTTCTAATTTTAGTAGACATAATCCTCTTCTCCATCGTACCACCAGTGCGGTGATTTACGTTTAGTCCACTTTGCCATATAGGCCTTGTCTCCACGGTAGTAGTTTCGATATGCCTGTATGCTAGACTGTAGTGTTTTGTATTCATCAGGCATACACTGTGGCATATGGGTCATGTCCCTGCCTTCAGGTAATTCATAGGGACAATAACGTAGGTTGTCAACAATTCCTTTTTGTTTTGTAGCGTGGACTTTCCCATACCTGTGCGTGTATTCCTCCTGTGTAGCGTC
>Ga0180120_10000820_pt1 | contig 16031 bp, 10 predicted proteins | sample CPBDNA_3_FD_129677 | JGI IMG/M metagenome (GOLD analysis project Ga0180120, IMG submission 129677) | Freshwater to marine salinity gradient microbial communities from Chesapeake Bay, USA - CPBay_Spr_31_0.2_DNA (version 2) (version 2) | ecosystem: Environmental > Aquatic > Marine > Coastal ... | reverse complement strand
TCGATCGTCATCGGCCTCGGTGACGATGACTCTGTAGGCAACGTGCTAAATCTTAACGAATTCACCGATTGGACGATCGACGACTTACTGGCACTCGACGAATACGACGGCAACGGCACCAACAATCAAGGCACTGACATTTACAAAGCCTACGATGGATTCGATAGCTCGCGCGATATCGTAGCCTTCTACTTCCGCGACGGCGGCGGCGATGGGAAGCTCTACTTCCGTTTCGACTTCCAAGACCTCCAAGCATTTGCCGAGGAAGGCAATCTCGACGCCTATATCGTCATCGATACGGGCAATCCCGCAGTCGGCGAGTCAGCCCTACCCGAAGACGTCGACACACGCACCAACATGCTTTGGGAGACAGTCATCGCGATTTATCAAGCAGACAATGGTGCAGTGTATATTGACACCGACTCCGGCGATAACACCACCGCCATCGGTGAAGATCTCTTTGCCAAAGGCGTCGTACGTCGTACGCAGACCAGCGAAAACGGTTTCGGCCAGGCCTACTTCAATTCAGAACTCGATGCACTGGAAGTATCTATCAGCCGCCAAGCCTTGCTCGACGCGGGCTGGAACGGCAACCCAGATAACCTTAACTTTCAAGTCTACACCACACGCGACGGTATCGACAACTCCAGCCCGGGCGCTGGTGATATTGGTGGCCGCAGTGACGTGCGTGATTCTATCCGTAACGACTTCATCGCCTCTTCTTACTACAAAGATCAAAGCAACCTCAGCGGTGATAAGAGCATCCTCTACAGTTGGTTCGGCCGCAGTGGCGACAATGATCGCGGCAAACGTGCAAAGGTCGCACTCATCACTCACGGGAACCAGCCCATCCGCTCGGCCAACGAAATGCACGACCGCATCAACGACGATTCTGGCGCTGGCTACTTCCGCCTAATCGATGCGCACGATGCCTTCGATGCAGCAGTTAATCTGCACATTACACCGACCCTCGCCTCTGCACTGCAATGGGCAGTCGTCGATCCATCCTTAGGCAAAGCCTACCGTGATGGGCCGACCCTCAACTCCCGCATCAGCAACCTTCTCGTCTCGGGCGATGCCATGCTCTTCGGCACCACCTTTGCCGACCAAGTCGTGCCGTTTGCCACCACTGATTTCACACAAGACAGTGTTGATCTGGCAGACACGGTGCTCACCGAAATCTACAGCGCCGCACCATCTTATAACATCTTCTGGCCAGCGGAACGCGTCGTCGACGATGACGTCCTCGCTACCATTAATTCGATGGACTTCAGCCACACGGTGGTCGACCAAATGCGCCACTATTTCAAATGGTTCGGTCGCACCAATGCACTCGGCGAAGCCGGCTACCAGATTAACGAAGTCAATGGCATCGAGCTGTTCCCGATTCACGACTTTGCCAGTACCTTCCGCTTTCTCAACGAAGACAACGGGCTCAATCTCTCACTTCGCGAGTTGCTCAGTCGCCGCGCACGCAGTGACACACAAGACCAAGTGCTTTGCCTGCTAAACGATTGGGAAGACTTCCGCATCAGCACCCACGCCGATGCCTACGACCTCAACTTACGCTGGCTCGCCAACCGCCCGTGGATCGAGCTCGTCACACTCGAAGAGGTCGCCACCGGCCAAGTGGATCTCTCACAACCCGCCGACGGCTCAGGTGACACTTGGGGCACTATTGACCGTGGAGTCGGACAGAGCCTCGTAACCACCGCCAAGGACTTAATCGACCACGCCACGCAGGAAGATTACGCAAACTGGTATGACGGCCAAAGCGGAAGCGAAGAAGGCATCGCAGGCAAAACTTTTGAGGTGCGCTCTGGTATCAATTTACCAGATACATTTGGCGAAGTCGGCGTCAGCGGCATTGCCGACGACACATGGACTGAAGTCGACACCATCAGCAGCACCGACACCGCACAACTCGGCCGCAGCGCCGCGCACGCCGCCATGTTTGTTACCGCGTTCCACGATCAACAAAACAATGACCTGAGCAAATTCAGCACCGGTGCCTATATTTACCCCGACACCGACTTCAACAATCTCGCCGACTTCTCCAAACGCGCTCAGTCACAAATGCGCTTTGCCGCGCTCTACAAGCGAGTCGACACCTGGGCTGCAACGCCTCCGGCAGTGGCCACCGTCAGCACCGAAGATATCGACCTCGATGGTGAAGACGAATACCTGCTCTATAACTCATCCTCCTTCGCCATGTTCGAAGCCATCGGAGGACGCTGCGTCGCCGCCTTTGCCCGTAACACGCAAAGCGGGGCTGTCTATCAAGTCATCGGCACACAACCCACCTACGCTGGTGGTGAAACCGAAGATGAAGGCACTGCCAATGTCAATGGGGATGCCATCGGCGCACGCCGCACCTCAGCCTTTAAAGACTGGTTTGCCAACGGCACCGGCGGAGGCACCACACAGTATGTCAATAGTCTCTACAGCGTCACCGCTAGTGGTAGCGGCACCGGTTGGACCTTCACAGCCCCCGGCGGCCACATCGTTAAGACCATTACACTCGACGACAGCATCCCCGAGCTACAGGCAGCCTATGTACTCAGCGGCGATGTCAGCAAACTCTACGTGCGCAATGGCCTATCGCCCAATCTCTGGAATTTAATCAGTCGCGGCCAATACGACCTCGATCCGCTCAGCGTATCCGCCGGCCGGATACGCCTCGCCAATCGCGGCGGCAGTGAGCCCGTGGTCGCGCAACTCAGCTTCGACGCAAATACCGAACACGTCGGCAACGCAGTCGACGACGAAGTCGGCGTCACCGAGTGGGATGCCCTCAATATGCGCAACCAGGCGCTCACGCAGCAAGTCGAGCTCACCAATGTTGATGGACAGAACAACTTCACTATCGCGCTAACACTCGAAAGCGGCAGCACGGACAATGACACCGACAACCTGCCCAACTGGTGGGAAATCGAGAACGGACTCGACCCCGAAAGCGACGTCGGTGACGACGGCAGCGAGGGCAACTCCGATGGCGACCCTTACAACAACTTCGAAGAATACGTCCTCGGGCTCGACCCCGACTCTCCCGAGTTCAACGATTTACCACAAGGTCTAATTGAAAGCGCCGGTAGCAACGGGTTCACTGTGAGCTTCCCCGTCCTCGCGGGCCGCAGCTACCGCGTCTGGTATGTCGATGATCTCACAGGAACTTGGCTACCCGCAGGCAGTAGCTTCAGCATCAGCGAGGACAACCCCGCCCACGTCTTCACCGACGACGGCACCGACACCACTCCAATTCCAAGCACAGTCGATAACCGCTTCTACAAGATCGAAATCACACGCCCTTAGTTTCCAATAATGAAAACGCCCCTATCAATCACCGCACTCCTACTGGCCACAGCCAGCTTGGCGCTGGCAGTTGGCTATCTCGAAGTCCGCGCCCCAGGATACAACTTCCGTAGCGCCGAGTATTCGACCTCGCATGTTTTCATCGATGAAATCGCCGGCACCACGGCAGACATCGAAGTGCTTTGGAACCTCTCCGACTTTAGTAACATCACAGACGTTGAAGTTTACACGAATTTGAACCGACGCGATCTTGCTCGAAACGACAAAAATAGCGACGGCTATCCGGATGGTATTGTCGGAATTAATGGCACCACGATTACCGACTCCGCCGCGGACACCGACACCACGACCGGTCACTATTATGCACCGATCAACATGACGGATGCAGATGCGAACCAAATATGGGAACTCACCATCCCCGCGTCGAAGACCGGAGCCTACCGTCTCAGCGCCCGCTTCAAAACATCTGATTCAATCGAAGCAAACGGCTGGGATCCAAACAACTGGATCTGGTATGGCCTGCGCGATCACGCGCTCGTTGTGGCTCCAGTTGATTCACGTAACGTGCAACTCTATGTGATGAACGTGTTCAACGTCGAAGCCGACGGCGACACATTCGAAACACGCTCCACACTGGAAGACCTTCATGACGCTTCGAACGCTCCGCATAACTATACCGATGGCAGCGGCAATTATACCGGAAGTCGGTGGAATCTCGACTACCTGACAGGGCTAGGTATGAACTGGCTCTGGTTCCAGCCCATTCACCCTGTCGGCATTGATGGCCGTGAACCAAGCGGAGGCTATGACACCGCCACTGCTCCCTACGACCCAGGCAGCCCCTACTCCGTAAAGAATTTTTTCGCCGTCAACGAACTGATGAGTGTCGACTACGATGGGGAGGCATCGCTCGCAGCAAATCGTGCAACGGCGATGACAGCCTTCCAAAACTTTGTAGCCGCAGCGGATACTAAAGGTGTCGGCATCATGCTCGATGCACCCTTTAATCATACCGCATTCGATGTAGAGTTCGCTCAAATCGGCGTCGACCTGTTCCAACGTGATGGCGAGGCCGCTTGGTCGCCTTTAGACGAAATTCGTGATCGCGATGCACGCTTCTTTTCTGATGATGAAAACTACGGAAATCGCGCATCGTCCAGCGCCGATATCGCAGCCGGCCCAGACCGCTACGACTTTGGGAAATGGCGTGACGTGAAAGATGTATTCTTCGGTCGCTATGACGCGTTGGTCGAAGAAGATGTCGAACCAGAACGCTCTAGCTACACCAGTGAAGGTGACTGGTTTGACACATCAGATACCGACTGGACGACACTCGATTTCACACAAGGCGGACAACAATGGAACGTCACCCGCCGCGTCTGGGATTACTTCGCCGAATACGCCGTATTCTGGTTACAGCAGACACGCCCCGCTGGCCAGAACCGCAACTCAACCTCATCAGACGGCGATGCCGCCACACGCTACGCTTGGGATGCGAAAGGCATCGATGGCCTACGATGCGACTTCGGCCAAGGCCTGCCCCCCCAAGCTTGGGAATATATCATCAACGTCGCGCGCAGCCATAAGTGGAATTTCGTGATGATGAGCGAATCTCTTGATGGCGGGGCAGTCACCTATCGCTCTAGCCGTCACTTCGAAATCCTCAATGAGAATATTGTATTCCCATTGAAATCGGCCACCACAAATAGTGATTACAAAAACATCTTCGAAGGCCGGCGCAGTGCTTACGGGCAAGCACTTGTGTTGGCAAACACCACCTCACACGACGAAGAAAACTATAGCGACCCGTGGCAAGCAGTCGTGCGTAACGCTGCTGTCGGCATGATGGACTCCGCATCACTCATTTTCCCGGGCCAAGAACTCGGCATCGTGACCGACAACAAAGGAAATGATGACGCCAACGACAATTTCAACAATGGCTATGAGCATTATGAAACTAACTTTGGAAAAACTATTCCTCACTTTAAACGATGGAATTCAATGATGCCGATTTGGAATGACTCCGACGTAGGCAACGATCAGCTCTACCCAGTCTATTCCGGCATCCAAACCGCTCGCCGTAACAGTCTAGCTCTACGCAGTTCGAATCGCTGGTTCCTTGACGGCGATGGATTTAACAATCAAATCTTTGCCGCAGCCAAATACGAAACAGCAAATGCCTCCCCTGCAACTTCAGACGTCGTCTTAGCATTTTCAAATCTAGATCGTAATAACGATCAAAGTGACAACTTTAAGTTGCCCACAGGCCTCACTCCACTTTTAGGTCTCGAAGACGGACGCAGCTATAACGTCAAAAATATCGCAGCCTACATTACCCAAGATTCAAGCCGCCGCGACGTCTGGCTATGGCCGAGCAACTACACAAAAACGCAGATTGAATCGAACGGTTTCTTTGTTGGACTCAAAAAGGTACCATCTGTAGCTGACAATCTCGGGACTCCGAGCTTCAATGAGGCGCTAGACGCATGGGCAAGTGCACCCTACGAAGCTCAATACCTCAAAGTCTACGACGTCACCCCACCACCTGCTCCAACACAGCCAACCAATAGCACCGGCAAGAGCTACGTAATAGGCAATGCAGTAACCTTCACTTGGGCAGCCTCCCCTGCCAATACCCTAGACGATAACATCATTTCCTACAAACTGGTAATCAAACGTAATGGCACCGACGAGACTCAGTTCGACCAAAACGTCGGCAACGTTACCAGTTATACTTATACTGGTGCGTATGGCGACAACCTCTATGCCTTTGTAATACCGATCAGCGTCGCTAGTATCGAAGGTGTAGCTAGCAACTCAAGCCCATCCGTCGAACTAATCGACCCCGCCGGCGACCTTGACGGCGACGGTATGAATAACGCCGACGAAGCAACCGCTGGCACCGACTTCAACAATTCTAGTTCCAAACTTGAAGTCGTAGAGAGCGAAGTAAACGCCAGCGACCAATTTACGATTTCGTGGGCCAGCCTGCTGGGTATAACCTACGGCGTGCAATCCAAAGAAGCGCTTACTGTACTCTCTTGGACCCTGGAACCCACGGGAACAGGAATCCCGGGAACGGGGAGCATCATTACTTGGAACGATCCGGATGCGATTAACTCGGAAGTTTTACTAAAAAAATTCTATCGGGTTATTGTTGAGTAATACAAAAGCAGACAAAAATGTCTATCTCACTTCGATCAATGACCCGCGACCACCGACCTCCATCCGTGACTAAAAAACATCTTTGCATCGCAGCCTGCACACTTCTACTGGTTAGCATCACTTACGCAAACCACGTCCCCGATTGGGCGAAAGACATTGTATGGTATCAGGTTTTTCCCGAACGATTCGCCAACGGCGATTCGAGTAACGACCCGACTCGCGAGTCGCTGAGTGACCCACAAAAAGTCCCGTACTCTTGGTCAGTCATGAATTGGGATGCCGACTGGCAACAACGAGCCATATGGGAAGAACGTTTGAGCCCTTATTTCCATGATACCCTACAGCACCGGCGCTATGGAGGTGACTTACAAGGTGTCATCGACAAACTAGACACCCTGAAAGCACTCGGCGTGAATGGGATCTATTTTAACCCAGTCTTTTATGCTGACTCGTTACATAAATACGATGGTAACAGCTTTCACCATATTGATCCACACTTTGGGCCCGACCCAGAGGGCGATTTAGCTCTAATCCTAACAGAGAGCAGTAGTCCAAGATCCTGGCAATGGACCGCAGCTGACAAGCTCTTTCTCCATCTGCTACAAGAGGCAAAGCGCCGTGGCATGCGAATCATCATCGATGGAGTATGGAACCATACCGGACGCGACTTCTTTGCATTTTCAGACATACGTAGTAAGCACCAAAAATCACGCTACGCTCGGTGGTATGACGTCACTCATTTTGATGATCCACGAACCGCACACAATGAATTCAATTATCACGGCTGGTCTGGCTTCAAAAGTTTACCTGAATTCGCTAATGATCCTTCCGGTCAAACATTAGCCCCAGGCCCTAAACACTATATTTTCCACGCCAGCAAGCGATGGATGGACCCTAATGGCGATGGGGACCCCTCTGACGGGATTGACGGTTGGCGGTTGGATGTCGCTGAAGAGGTGCCGAACGGTTTTTGGGAGGAGTGGCATGCATACATTCGTTCGATCAACCCAGAAGTGTTCACAAGTGCCGAGATCTGGGGTAGTTCTGCTGATTTCCTAAAGCAGACTCACTTCAGTTCTGCCATGAACTATCGTGGCTTCGCGATCCCGATCAAAGGATGGCTCATTGATGGCAAAATATCTGTCAGCGAGTTCAGTAGGCGACTCGATACAGAGCGCAACTCTCATACACCCGATACGAAATTCACACTGCAAAACCTAATCGATTCTCACGACACACAGCGTGTGGCCTCCGCAATCGCCAATCGTCATAGCTTTACTGAATACAAAAATGCTGATTGGTTTGATTATGACGATGGCGAACGTGTCAATACTCGCACACGCGGCTACAACAACGCCTCACCCGACGAAACTGGACGGCGTATCTGGAAAATGGTGGCCCTCTTCCAAGCGACCTATGTAGGCTCGCCAATGATCTACTACGGAACAGAAAACGGCATGTGGGGAGCTGATGATCCAGAAGATCGCAAGCCCACAAATTGGAACCAGATTGACACCGAAATCCACCAATCGTATCAACAAGCACTCGCACTACGTCACCGGTTCGTCTCACTTCGTCGCGGCGCATACAGAGTATTGGAGACACGAGACGACTCACAAATCTTTGCTTTTGAGCGCACACATAGGGATGAACGAGTGGTCATCGTTTTTAATCGAGGCAATGGGGATGCCTACTTAAACGTCGATTACTTGAAAGGGTTAGAGCTCATCTACGCAACCGATGTAAAAGCCACCACAAAGCACCTACCCCAACACAGCGGTGCGGCTTTCGCCAAGCCAATTTATTAAATGAGCCTCAGGCCATTGTCGCCAACTATCTAAGCGCGAATCCCATACCAGTGCACCAGTCCAATAAATTTAAGCTAGTCGAGGCTGCGCAGTAAGGTCAAAGATGAAAACGAGTAAGCCTTGTCAGGCCAGCACTTCGTGGTTGTGCTACCTACATCTATGCATGTCGAACGAAGAGAAATCATCACACGGAGCCTGATTGGACGCTGCCCCAATTGTGGTGCTTTCGGCATGTTTAAGCATTGGTTTCGGCTCAACAAACACTGCTCGGGTTGCGCAATGGCGCTCGAGAAAGAAGACTCAGGCTTCTACTTCGGGACCACCTCGATCGGCTATGTGCTGGCCATCGTCGTAGTCATCATCCCGATCTGTGTCTTGGTAGTCAAAGAAATCGTTGGCATGTGGACTGGAGTCATTATTGGCATTGCCGGTTCAGTACTGCTAACCACGCTTCTGTATCCCCTCTTGCTCAGTTGGGTGATCATGACTTACTACACTTTATTTCCAAACGAACTTCCCGCAAATATCGAGTCTGATGAGCACATCGAGTAAACCGATACGTATGCCTCATCTCGCTCCACTTTCAGCCGCCACTTGGCAGGCTATCGCTCATGCCCATCGTATTAAAGCGGCCGCATGGACACAGCCCTATCGCGCCCGCAGAGCTGCTGGAGACATGCACCCCAGCCATGATTTTCTGTTTATCTACTTCCGCTTCGCGCCTTCTATTTTAGAAAATTGGCATCCGGGTCTCGGCGTAGGCATCGAAGCACTGGAAGTCCCACAGGGATTTAGCGAAAAGCACTACACCCGTGAAGGAAATGTCCTCGCCCTCGACCCTAGCAAGCTCGATGACAAAACACGCAAGCGCTTGCGATGGAGCCTGCAACTCTGTAATAACATCCAACAACGCCCACCTCAATTTAGCTGCTTCGGGATGCACGAATGGGCGATGGTTTATCAAGGTGGCCCTGGAGGGCGCCCACGCCATGAGGGCAAGTTACCCCTGCGCCTCTCTCAAGCAGAGATCGACAGCGTCGTCGAGCGTCGCCCAACATGCTGCAGTCACTTTGATGCCTTTCGTTTCTTCACCGATTCGGCCAAGCCACTCAATAAGATACAGCCCTCCCAAGAGGCCCGCCTAGATAACGAGCAACCTGGTTGTATTCATACCAATATGGATCTGTACAAATGGGCGGCCAAATGCATGCCTTGGATCGGCTCCGATCTGTTATGGGACTGCTTCGAATTCGCGATCCGCTGCCGCATAATCGACATGCGCGCCAGCCCCTACGACTGCAGCTCGCTTGGCTATAAGGCCATACCGATCGAGACCGCAGCGGGCCGCACTGAATACGAGCATGAGCAACGAAACCTCACGCAGGCCAGCCAGCCACTAAGGGCTCGCTTAATCGCCACACTAGAAAACGTGCTGAAACCGCTACCCGCACCCGTAGCTCATTACGATGCGTCTAAAGCGATCGATTCTTCGCTTCAATCCAGCGGCTCATAAACTCAGTGCTTCGGTGCTGGTGGTGGCGCAACATACGCCCAACAAACTGCGTGTGCCGGCCGGTAGTCAGCTGTGCCACAGCTGCCTCCAAAATCTTAGGCAATTCCGGCTGCCAATAGGCCGCATCAAATCGGCTAGCCACAATGTACTGGCCTTGGCTTTGCACCTTGGACCATGTAACACTATTGGTATACACCTCAATCGCTGCATCCGCAAATCGCCGGGGATCATCGGTCACCGCACACCCCCAATCAATTTCTCCAGCGACTCCCTCCACAGCGATGGTAGTTCCAACGCTCGGCGTGCCAGTTGCAAAGCCGTCAAAGAGCTTACCTTTAAGGCCTGCACCAAACCGTAACGGCGCCAAATTGACCCGATAGTGCGCCATTGTCTCGAGAGCATCCTCTGCCCGCCCTTTGTATACAAAGCCCTCTTTCGGCGCATGTAACTCGCTTTGATATTTCTCACCGTAAGAGCCGTAGCAATGTAGCTCGGCTGCAGGTAATGCCTGATGAATCAGGGGCCAAATGGCCTGTTTACACCACCGCGCTGCATCGACATTGGGCGCATGCATAAAACTACCAATCATTATAAAATGTTGGCGTGTTTCATAGTCGGCGAATGATCGATCACACCGCGCAACTCCGAAGGGCCAATACACAATCTGCGTTTCAGGTATCGCGAACTGCTCGCGCAGGAGCTCGATCTCATATTCCGAAATCATCAGCGTCAAATCCGAGCGATGAATGGCAGCGATTTCGCGCAAGGCGATCTCATTATACAAATCAACAGTGCCACCGTGCTTGAGCTGCGAATGGCGTGCTTCGCGCAAACAATGTAAATCACTAGTATCCAAGACTCGCAAGGCCTGCGGACAGGCCTTTTCAACCCGCCAGCCGAACTGTTCCTCGATCATGAAACGGTCAAAAATGACCACATCTGGGGCCAGCTCAGCAATCCATGTATCAAATACTGAATCATTTGGTTGCCTCTCGTATATCGCAACTCCGAGGCTATCTAGATCGACACTAAACTCGGATCGCTGCGCGGCACAGGCAAAGCTAACCCGCCAGCCAGTCGCTTGCAGCGAGTGAATAATATCTGTGGTGCGGCGACCTGCAGCAGTCGAAGTCGGCTCTGGCCAGACTTTACCAAGAATAAGACAATGCACAATGCTCGAAAATTAGTTCACGATTGCACCGCCACTTAAGAAGATTCCCTTCAGGTTCATCTCCAATTGGCGCGGATTCGGTGAATGGTTCAGCGCATCTGCTTTTGCAATCAGACCTTTCTTCACCAACTGAAACAAATCCTGATTAAACGTTTTTGAACCATTCTCCACGGTGGCTTCTATTATAGCCTCAATTTTCTCAAAGGTTCCATTCTGAATCGTCTTTCGGCCCAGAGCATCAAGCACAAATACTTCAGATGCTGGCATCCGTCCTCCACCTTCCAACGCAGGCAAAAGCTTTTGGGTAATGGTCGCACGGAGTGCCCCTGAAAGTTGACGTTGTAGGGAGTGCTTACGTTCTGTAGGAAAGAACTCGAATAAGCGCTGTACCGCCTGCTGAGCATTTGCAGCATGCAAGGTACCAAACACCAAGTGCCCAGTTTCGGAAGCCTGCAGCGCCGTTTTGATAGTCTCTCTATCACGCATCTCACCAACAAGAATTACATCTGGATCCTGACGTAAGACGGAACGCATCCCATCGGCAAAGCTGTGGCAATCAATACCAATTTCGCGCTGATTGATAATCGATTTCACATCGCGGTATCTATATTCGATGGGATCCTCTAAGGTCACAATGTGGCGATCAAAATTATCATTAATATGATTGATCATTGCTGCCAAAGTGGAGCTCTTGCCCGATCCAGTCGCACCACAGACTAGCACAATGCCATTCTTGTGCTTACAAAGATTTGCAAGTGTACCCGAATCGATATTCAAATCCGCAAACGTCGGCGGATTTTCACTCACGAGACGCATTACCAGACTGGGTATGCCTCGCTGTAAGAATGCATTGACACGAAAACGCCCTAGGTCAGGCGCATTGTAAGAGAAATCGACTTGGTAACTCTGCTCCCACACCTTTAGAAATTGAGCAGGCAAGGAATACTCAATAAATTCGCGCACCTCTTCAGGTGTCAGGGGATTCATCTCAACTGACTCCAAGCGACCATTCAGGCGAAGAAAGGCTGGTTTGTTTGAATTAATATGTACATCACTAGCCCCATTTTCGACAGCGAGGGAAAGAAGAGCATGGACTGTATCAAGAACCGACATAAAAGACTTAAAAAGTTTATCAGGAATACGAAATTTTCTATTGAACAAGCTGCGCGAAATCGCCGTGCTAGATTCAAACTGCGGTCATGCCACCAAATACAATTGTTTCCGAATAGAACATGAACTCAAATCAATTCTCAGGCGTTTTTACAGCATTGGCTACTCCAATGAACCAAGGAGCCGTCGCCTACGACGATCTCGAGGCGCTGGTCGCGCATCAGCTTAAGGGTAATATCAACGGGTTGGTGTCGGTCGGCACCACTGGGGAGTCGCCTACATTGAGCCATAAAGAGCACGTCGAAGTCATCCGTGCCACTGTCGCCGCAGCTGGCGGCAAGGTCCCCGTTATCGCTGGCACGGGTTCAAACTCGACTGATGAAGCTGTCGATTTGACTAAAAACGCAGAAGCCGCGGGTGCGGATGGATTTTTAGTTGTCGCGCCCTATTACAACAAACCCAGCCAGGAAGGTTTATTTCAACATTTTAGTCAGATCGCAGAGTCGACCGAAAAGCCAATCGTGCTGTACTCGATCCCTTCTCGTTGTGGAATTGAAATATCAGTCGACGTCACCGCGCGCCTTTACGAAAAATATCCACATGTCTGTTGCATGAAGGCGGCCGAAGGCTCCTGCGAGAAGGTCACAGAATATGTGCGCGCGCTAGGTCCAGACTATGCCGTAATGAGCGGAGATGATGGCCTGATTCTACCCTTCATGTCTGCAGGAGCCACTGGTGTAATTAGTGTTGCCTCGAATCTCTTGGTCGACCCACTGGTACAAATGGTACAATCGGCTAAAAATAATGACTACGCCACCGCCCGCGAAACTTACCTCAAGTATTACCCATTCTTTAAAGCGATCTTTCTGGAACCCAATCCAGTGCCTATTAAATATGCTCTTAAACAAGCTGGAATCATCCAATCCGAGGAAATTCGCCTTCCTCTCAGTGGTCTGACAGATGGCACACGCCAAGTGCTTGATGCGCTTTTCGCCGAACTAGGACTCATCTAACCCCATTAAGCTCCACACAACTACTATGGCACTAAATATCCTACTCAATGGCTCTAGCGGCCGCATGGGCATCGCCATTTCAGCGATCGCAGAAGCAAACAACGCAGTGATCGCGTCTGCATGTGATCAAGGTGACGACCCTAGTGCCTGTGTCGCAAACTGTGATGCAATCATTGATTTCAGCTTTCATGAAATCACCCCTGGAATCGCACAGCTTGCGGTCGCAAATAACATCCCTCTTGTAATAGGTACAACTGGCCATACCCCTGAAGAAAAAGTAGTTATTCTCAAGACTGTTGAAGGTAAAATTCCAGTGGTCTGGGCGGGCAACTACTCCGTCGGGGTAAATACACTAAATTATTTAACTCGCAAAGCGGCCAATATATTAGGCGAGCAGTACGAGCCAGAGGTACTTGAAATGCATCATCACCACAAAAAAGATGCACCGAGCGGGACTGCTGAGCGACTGATTGAGATCCTCAAAGACTCTTACCAACTCAACAACGAGCAAGTTATGCATGGACGTGAAGGTCTCGTCGGCGCCCGACCTCGTACAGAAATCGGTGTACACGCCATCCGTGGCGGCGACATCGTCGGCGAACACACTGTTTATTTCTGCGGCGAAGGCGAACGAATCGAACTAACTCATCGTGCCACCGATCGTAAGATCTTCGCACAGGGCTCAATTCGAGCCGCCCATTGGGCAGTTGGCCAAGCGCCTGGAGTCTATAACATGGAAGACGTACTCGGACTCGTCGACTAACCTCAGCCCACTGCACTTTTGATCGCTCACATTAAAGGAACTGTTATTGAAACAACACCGTTGCTGGTCGTCATCGAAGCCGCGGGCCTTGGCTACGAGGTGCAAATCCCGATTACTACCGCTGAAAAAGTACCCACGGTAGGCAAAGAGTGCAGCCTGTATACTCATGCCGTGTATCGTGAAGACAGCGCGTCACTCTACGGATTTGCGACTCGTGAAGATCGTGATTTCTTTCGATTACTGGTTGAAAAAGTATCTGGCATCGGTCCCAAGATTGGTATCGCTATTCTCAGCCGTATGTCTGTTGAACTGTTGCGTGGCGCGATCGCCAACTCCGACATCGCCCTACTTTCAAAGTGCCCAGGAATCGGCAAAAAAACCGCCGAACGCTTAGTCATCGAGCTAAAGGATAAAGTTGGGCTTGGCGTGGTCGCCAGCACTACTTCTATGTCAGGTAGCTCATCGAATCCAAGTCAAGGCGCTTATCAAGACGCTGTCAGCAGCCTAATTATCCTCGGCTACAAACCAGCAGATGCCGACAAATTTGTACGTAAAGCGTCCAGTCAACTCCCCGCCGATGCGAGTGTTGAAGCACTGGTCAAAGCCGCTCTTTCCTAGTATCAGAAAGGTGATCGTTCCTGCGAGCGACTTACTGCTAGCAACCAACCGTTCTAAAAACTTACCAATGAGCTGTGAAAGCCAGCAGGCCAACGGGTTTTTGGCGGTGCAATCATAGGATTCAGTGTCTCCAACAAACGCGGATCAGATAGCGTTGAATAGGCCTTATACTGGTTAATACGATCGATTTCAAGTTGCCTAATGGCTTCACGGTGGCGCATTGCCTCTAAATCGACTCGATTGAGTTCACGCACCTCGGGAGCGATGTCCGGAGTCAGGCCCATCAAACGAAACTGCGACGCTAAACTACCACGGCGTGATTTGATAGCTTCACGCAGTGCGGCATATCGCTTTATGTCAGTATGGTCGACCTCCGAAATCTCTTCACCCGAAGCCAATACTGACGGTTCCGTAATCGCGGGATGAAAAAAGGTAACTCCGAGTAACAGGCAAGCAGCCAGCCCAGAGCTGAGTACACAAACAGTGGTGCGGCTCGCTCGTAATTTACTCTCTGCCAATAATTCACGTGACTTCTCAACCTTACGAACTTCAGGCTCGAGTGCCATCTGCATCGCTTGGTGCAAGCGATAGCGAACTTCGAACTCGGCTCTACGCTGTTCGCTCACCCGGAGAGCTGCACGCAGTAAATCGATCTCAACCGTACTTATCTCACGGTCAAAATACATATTTACCAACTCTGTGAATTGCGCATTATTCATGAAAATCACTGCCCATTCGGTCACGCAGACTGTCACGAGCCCGCGCGATACGGCTTTTTACTGTACCCACGCTAATGTCCAGTTCACGGGCGATTGCATCATAACTCAGATTCTGCACATTACGCAGAGTGAGCACTTCACGATGCTTTTCGCCAAGATGGTTCATACACTCAGCCACCCGATCTACGAATTCTTGTGTGACTGCAGCTTCGGAAGGTGTCTCGCCCTCACTGGGCATCACATTCTCCAAAGTAAGATCACCGTCGATAGCAAGTGGCTGATCTAGTGACACTGAGAAGTCTCGTTTACGGCGAAACCAATACCAATAGCGATTATGCGCCAAATTGGTGGCAATTTGATAAAGCCAGGTCGAAAAAGATGCATCACCACGAAAATTCTCGAGTCCTCGATGCGCACGAATGAATGCGTCTTGAGTCACTTCCTCAGCATCCTGCTGGTTTTTAAGGAGATGGTGGACACGAGCAAAAATACGGTCCCAATAACGTGACACCATATCATCATAAGCGGCATTGTCGCCGTTTTTGATACGCTGAATAAGAAGATCATCCTGGTAAGCTGCGTCTGTTTTAACACTCATAGTTGGATTCATAAAAGTTAGATCGTTTAGTGCTTAGATTTGTTCCCAAAAAAGACGTTCAAAAATAAAAAAAAATACTTTCCTACTCTTGACAAGAGCCATCTAGATGCCTTCCATCCTGCGCTTTCCAAAGGGGTCGTTAGCTCAATCGGTAGAGCAGTTGACTTTTAATCAATTGGTTCGGGGTTCAAGTCCCCGACGGCCTACCACTTTTATAGAAAGCCTGTGAGTCTTAATGATT
>Ga0180120_10000818_pt1 | contig 16058 bp, 22 predicted proteins | sample CPBDNA_3_FD_129677 | JGI IMG/M metagenome (GOLD analysis project Ga0180120, IMG submission 129677) | Freshwater to marine salinity gradient microbial communities from Chesapeake Bay, USA - CPBay_Spr_31_0.2_DNA (version 2) (version 2) | ecosystem: Environmental > Aquatic > Marine > Coastal ... | reverse complement strand
CTGACAGGTACTCCGGCTGAGGTTGCCAAAAGAACTCTTTACACCTTCGTCGTGCGAGCCACGGCCGGTACCGCTATCACAGACAGGACTTTCAGCCTAGATGTACAGGGTGCGGACACACCCACATTCACCACAGCCGCAGGACAACTGCAACTAGACGACAGCACCAGTGTTGGATTGTATTGGGTTATAGATGGGTCAAGCGTTTCCCTACAGATGCAGGCAACGGACACAGACACAAGGGCAGGACAGGCATTGGTCTATGAAATAACACAAGGATCACTGCCTCCGGGCGTGACAATGAATAAAACAGGCTTGATATCTGGTATAGTGCAACTCACAGATGATGAAAAATTTGGAGAGCGTGGAGGATACGATGATGGGGCCGAGGAGGACCAATGGGATGGCACTTATGACAGAACAATCACATCAAAAAGTATCAGCAAGAATTTTGATTTCATAGTAAGGGTATCGGATGGAACCAGTTTCATAGAACAGAACAATTCAATTTTTGTCTACTCGGCAGACTTCTGGAGGGTTTCAAACACAGCCATCACAATAGATGCAACAGAGATAGATGCATCACCATTGACTATGGATCTAAGTGCAAACAGGAGACCGGTGTTCAGGACAGGTTCTGACCTTGGTACGTTCAGGCACGACAATGCATTGGTTGTTAAAATTGATGTAGAGGATTTTGATCCTTTACAGGGAGATCTAGAATATTCCATACAGGCAGGCTCATTGCCCGCAGGAGTGTCAATAGACATCGACTCAGGAGAACTTTACGGACAGTTGGGGAAACAGTCTGCAGTGGAAACTACTTACAACTTTACTGTGAGGGCAAACAGAGTAGTGGTCACTGGTGTAAATGTTTTTACCGACCAAGCATTCACAATGAAAGTGATAGGAGAAATTGACATAGGTATAGCATTTACCACACCCGACACAATCGGCACATTAAAGTCAGGAGTTCCTAGCCTTTTATCTATAGAAGCAGTAGCAGAGGATACCAATCGTGTTTTAAGTTATTCGGTTTCGAGTGGCACTTTGCCAACAGGTATAACTCTGTCTAGCCAAGGAAACTTGATTGGTACAATTGATCCGAGTGATTTTACTGATTCAACTAGAGCATACACTTTTACAGTGACAGTGAGTGATCAATACCAAGCGGCGGCCACTTCAAAAGAATTCACTTTGAATATTGACATTCCCTTCACACAAATAGAATACGGTAACATGCAAGGTCATGCAACATCATTTTTCGATCAAAATATTTTCTACTCTTTGGCCCAAGATCCTAACATCAACTCGCCAGAAAACATTTATAGAGCAGATGATAGTAATTTTGGTATGAGAGTGAAACCTGAAATGTTAATGATGTCTGGACTTGAGGCACAAACATTGACCACTTTGCAACAGCAAATGGAACAAAATCATTCTCCAAAGACTTTGTATTTTGCAGATGTAAAAACAGCGATTGCAAAAGAAGGCACTACAACAAAATACGAGGTAGTGTACCTCGAAGTCAAAGATAATCAAGAGAACAATGACGGGCAGGCTGTGTCAAGCACAATCACAATACGTGACGAAGTAGGCAAACCTGTATTAGGACCCAGAGCATCTAGTGTTACCGCTACTGCAGACTATGTTGATTATGAAGTTACAACAGATGGCGGGATATCATTCAGCATATCAGGTTCCAAAGTAAGATACGCAAACCAATTGAGTGCTGACTTAGGATTTATTGAAACACTTTATCCTAATGCGATAGAAAATATGAGATCTAGGATGAAAAGTCTAGGACATAAGGAATGGGACTTTTTACCTTTGTGGATGAAAACAACTCAATCAGGCGGACTTGCACCATTGGGATTTGTAAAGGCCGTACCAATTTGTTATTGTAAACCAGGAACATCTGCACTTATTAAGAAAAGAATAGAAGACAAAAACCTTAACTTCAAAAATATTAAGTTTATAATAGATAGATACACTGTAAACAAGAGCAAGGTTGCAACAGAAACTTTCACTGCTGATGGACTGACAAGTAGTTTCGTGGTAAACGAATTACTGCATGAAGAAGACCTTTTAATCAAAGAAGGTAGTGAGATCGTTTATATCGGTCAAGGTGTGACTGCTGATAATAATATCAAACCCACGTATCTGACAGCAGACGGCACAATCAGATCTACTGATCACGAACTTGGTATCACATTATCGCACAATACTACCACTAAACAAACCACCATCACTTTTACCAAAGAAATACCTCAAGCGGGTACAATAATAAAGGTGGAGAGAAGCAACGATAAATATCTTAAATTTAGAGACAAAGGAATTTAATAAATGGCAAGTAAAATAGTACCAGGGAATATAGACGGAACATATCCAAAAGCAGGACAGGACAACAGTTCGCAAGGGTTCAGAGATAATTTTAGTGCAATTGAAAACAACTTCACTGAAGCAAAATCTGAAATAGAAGACCTACAAACAAATAAGGCTAGCACAAATGCTAATGTAAACTTTTCTGACTATGTTGTGTCAAAAGCAGTGTTTAAAGATACAGCAGAAACAGTTTTCCCTCATGGAACTACAGGAGGAGCGATTACGTTGAATCATGAGAATGGTCATTATCAGACATTGACAACAAATGCTTCAATCACTCTTTCATTTTCAAATTTTCCAGTAACAAATACTGTGGGTAGAATGATACTTGACATCACTGTACCAAGTGTTGCTCACGTGATTACATTACCGAGTGCGGTAAAAGTAGCAGGTAATGTATCAGGCGGTGATGGATCATCAGATCAAATCACACTTACAGAAAGCGGCAGGCATCTTTTCGAGTTTTTATCACCAGATGGTGGAACAACAATATTGATGCATCAGTTAGGCCAAAACTACATCTAATAGGAGGTAGTGATGTATTTTCATCCATTACAAGAAGAAATAGGAAACATGTCTGAGGAAGATATTTCCAAAAGAATCAAAGAACTTTCTCGCAAAGTCGCTATAGCAAGACGTGGACGTAATCCAGAGATGCTCGGAAACCTACAACTGGCACTGAATACATATCGTGATGCAATTAAACAAAGGCGTGTTGAGGAATGGCACAAAAACAATAAGAAACTTCGTAACGAACCAGATATCGGAGACCTCATAAACATCGAGTAGTAAATACTTTTGATGTCAAACACATTTTCCTGGAAGACAAAATTCAAAAGTATCATTATAGTTGACGGCGAACTATTCGCAAACGAATACAAACTGAATGTATCACTTACCCCGCACACAGCCAATCTAAAAGAACAGACAGAGTACTTTGATAGATTGAAAAACCTCTTTGAGCAAGTGTTCGCAAACACTATCACAACATGGCGAGATGAACCTCTTTATAACGTACTAAAGAAAAGCACTACAAACAGATTTATAGAATTACCGAAGCCACCATATGATCAAATCATGGCCGCAGTTTGTTTTTGTAAAGCAAATTCTATACTAGATAGCAAGATAGTGATAAATCATATTGAATTAAGTTCGTGGCAAGGGGACGGTATTACCTACAAGGTTGACAAAGACAGTAAAGAACTTATACTATTAGATAGACCCGATTGGTTTTCAGAAAAGTTTAGAAAATTTGACCCATGGTGGTTAAGGGCAGACACGGCAACTTATGATCAGGAACTCGATAAAGGCATTTACACAGGACATTTCAGTTGGAACAATAATAATAATATTCCTGTTGACAAGAAGCACGAGTATCATGCTAAAATATTTGAGTTCCAACCAAAGGTTTTAGATGGCGGAAAAAACAAAGATAAATGATCACGGTGATGTAATATTCTCAGAAGAGGATGCTATCGATTTACTGTATGCGGATCCTGAGTTTGACATATCAAAACTTTATTTCAAAGACATAATTCAATATTCAGAAAGCCTTAAAACACTGGGCATTTCTTTGCCTGTGATACAGACAGTACCCCAAAGAGAAAAACCTGCATTGTTTGATAAAAAAAATTGTGACCAATGGCACATGCCAGAGAAATATTATAGAATAAATGTTTTACAATGGCTTTTAGACAAGTGCCAGAATGATGAGGAAAAAATGAGAGTGCAAATGGAGTATGATTTATTTGAGAAAAAGGATTTTATACGTGTCCTACAGTTTTTAATATACTTCATAGACACATTGAGAAAGAATAATATAGTGTGGGGTGTAGGCAGAGGATCTAGTGTGGCTAGTTTCTGCTTATTCTTGATAGGGGTACACAAGATAAATCCTTTGCTGTACAATTTAGACATCACCGAATTTTTAAGATGATAAGTAATTATAATAGGAGCATATTATTATGGTAGCAAGAGCACCCAGAAAAAGAATGTATAGAACCATGCAAGGGCGTATGGTGGACATAGAAAAACTTAGAGCGGCTAACGAATCAGTGCAGGCAGTTGGTAATATGAATGTCAATGCACGAGGAGATGTTATTGGACCAAGTGGAACAGTGCTTACTTCTAAGGAAAAAGTCATGGCCAAATACTACGAGCAACCTAAGGGAGCCGTAAGCGACACTCCGAGAAGTAAATCTATGCCAGCACCAGCACCAGTGAAACCAACTGTTCAAAAAATGACACCTGTAGAGGCAAAACCGGCACCTAAGAAAGTGGTAGCACCACAACCAAAGAAAGTAGAAACTTCTCCAGCAAAACCAGTAGAAGCATTCAAGCCTAAGACTGAAAGCACTGGCAAAAAAGGTATAGACGCCGCACTTGACGGACTAGAATAAATCTGTTACAATTATCCTATTATGGGACAACTAGAAGATTTACAAGCAAAAGGTTTTGGATCACATGGTGGCAAGGAATACACCGTTGATTACGACATAACTCCACTCAAGAAAAGAGTGTTGGTATCAGACATGCACTTTGGTGAGACAAAGACCAAGGGCGGAATAATACTCACAGACGACGACGGATCAGAGGGTGGAATACACCCTAGATGGGGCAAGGTCTACGCCATAGGAGATCAGCAGGAAGACGTTAAAGTCGGCGAATGGGTAATGGTGTCACATGGACGTTGGAGCAGAGGATTCAAGATCAAGAAAAAAGGTGTTGAATTGGAAGTGAGGATGATCGACGAGAATGACATACTCCTTGTGTCAGATGATGAGCCAGGGTACAACTCTAAACAAGCAGGATACATCAACATGGGCGGTGCTAGACAAATGACCAAACTGCCGGGTAATGATTAATCACACCTGTTACGTCTGTAAGAAAACTTTCACAAACGCAATTTACTGGTACGACAGTTTACACGACACAAAGTACGACAAACGATTAATCAGACCATTCTGTGGTCCGGCCTGTGCAAACAAATACAGAGAGATATCAGATGTTAATGATTACCCACAAAGAAAACCGTTACCCAAAGGTCCCGAGTGGCAAATAATACAGGACATAGATTACATACAATATGAGTCAGACTAAAATAATTTTATTTTATGGAGGATTCGCAGGAGATTTGATCACTGCCTTACATGACATAGACTGTTTTGTTGCAATAAATCAAAATGGCAAAGTAGATCTTCATGAAGAAAAGATATTGCTCCAAGACGAAAAAACGCAAACAATAATGACTAGTGACCAAAAGACAGATTACATGGATAGACATAAAGTGATATCTTGTTGCGATACAAAATTTGCCTTTAAGCATAAGGATATTACAAAAGTTATCACATGTTATGACAAGGACATGGCTAGATTTTATTGCGAAAGGTACTTTCATTATCATCCACAATTAAAAACGGAAGTTGACTACTATGAGAAGTTCCAAGAATGGCAGAACTTCTGGCCTAATAAATTTCCAAATACAGTAGATATTTCAAAAATTTTTCATGCAAACTTTTTAGAAGATTTAGGAGTAGAAATATCTGACAGTAAAATTAAGTTGTTTGATCAATGGAAAGAGTTTAATCAATCAACTTTTTCAAGCCATAAAGAGTCTTTCGATCAAGGCTATGGCAGGCGTGTATGATATTGCTAGGACGCAACTTTAAATTTTTGCAAATGTCCATGTATTTTTCTTTGTATTTTTTTACGCAGTGATCTATTTCAAATTGGCCCATGTATTTCTGAGCAACATACATATTCAACCAAGGCACAGACTTCATATCATTTAGCACTGAAATAGAATCATGCTGATCTTTCTCCCTAGTCCATCTTACACCGACCTTACTCCAGTTCATTGCATAGGCTTTACTAAAACTCATTGCGAAACTTTTTATACAGGGCTGATCAAAATTAAAATTTATGTCAAATGCACAAGACATCCAAGCACAATCTAGATGCACAGCGATATCTTTTTGGTTGCATAAAGAAATAATTTCATCCATGCTAGGGTGCTTACCCAGATACCCAGGAAACGGCATTGCCATCAGCAAAGGCCTATCCTTTGATAGTGTGTCTAATGTCACATATTCAATGTTAGGATGTATTTTTTTGTAGTAATGGTAATCATGCTCGAATATCTGGAGACCCTTTATTCCATTCTTTGCAATCATGTGATCCACATACTGCTGACACCCAGTGATTATGTCATGGTTAGGGAACTCTTCAAACCCTTCTAGATTGTTGACAGACATATTCACAAAACAATCTACTGCGTCTATTTTGAAATCTCTCAAATCAGGTTTGTAGGTAGCCGGTACATCAAGTGTTGTTCGAAACTCATTGAATTCCTTTGGTTCCAGTGGCGGCAACGAGTCTCGTATTAAAAGTTCTTTGTTATACATATGTGTGAGTAATATAAAATTGCTTTGAGTTTATGCCCTCTTTCCTAAAATCCGAAGCAGAATGCAAAATTTCACTCTTCCACCAGATAATGGAATTTGGTTCCCATAATACGCATTCTAAAAGGTTGCTGTCATCATCAAAAAAATTAGTACCAATTTTGTTTATATTGTCCAGAGAGCCGTTTGCTGATAAAGGAAACAGTATGCTTAGGCTGTGTGTACCCACAACACCTTGCGGTAATGGTTTTAAATCTCTGTGTATACCGAAAGGACTTGTCATATCCTTGTAAGCAGAATATATTAATTTCTCGTCTTCACTGAAGTTTTTCCAAATTATTGGCATCACGTTTTTCAAACACCAAGCGTATGCTAAACTATCAACATCGATACCCCAGCAAGGATCATCGTTTATCATTAGATCCTTATGACCTTTTTTGTAGATATCTTTCCACGAATCCAATTGACCCTTAATCATTGCATTCTTAATAATACCAAACTTCTGCATGAAAATATTTAACGTTTGCATTCGCTGACATAATATTTTATAATAAGTGTATGAAAAAGATCCAAATAAAAAAAGTAAAAGTTGACATTACGAAACTGGTTACAATGGCCGAGATGGGACTAGGTGTGGAACGTCCTCTCAACAAAGAGAAAAGAACATGGATCAACAAGTTAAAGAAAGAAGGTGCCTGGGATCCAATTCTAGTGACACCCATAAAAGATAGTGGATACTATCTTCTCACAGATGGGTGGCATAGACTACAGGCCGCGACAGCACTCAAAAGAAAAACAATAAATGCGTTGCAATTACCAGCAAATGTAGGACTGAATATGGCCAAAGCAAACAAGATTTTACGTGACATAGATAGAGAACACGGATTCAAATTACATTGTAGTGACATCATCGGACACTGGGCCATGATGGAAACACTATTGGACTAGACATATCAAAAATATCTGTTATAATATAGGCATGGTACAACGTTTTGGTTTCTGTTGCAAATGGCTGAACAACGAGTCAGAGTTTGGCGGTATGAAAGTAAACGCCAAGGACAGAGAACTTAACGGCAGAAGCACAACAATGCGTTGGCTTCGTGAACATAAAGACGAAGCAGTGCAAAGACAGTGGGACATCATGACCCACAACACTACAGCCGCACGTAGATTGATACAACGTGTTGGTAGTCTACCACCTGAGCGTAGAATGGTCAGGCTTGGTAGTGAGATGCTTCAGGGTTACACAGAGAAAGATTGGAAGTCATGGTGGCAACAACCTCACATACAAAGTCATTTAGAAAATTTATTTGCTCCTGTAGGTGAGATGGCAAGGACACTGGACGTAAAGGTCAGTTTTCATCCAGGACAGTTCTGCGTACTTGCAAGTGAGACCCCTGACATAGTTGAACGTAGCATAGAAGAATTCGAATACCATGCGGACATGGCACGTTGGATGGGCTTTGGCAAATCATTCCAGGATGGTTGCAAGATCAATGTACACATCTCAGGCAGACAAGGACCAGAAGGCATCAAGAAAGCACTACCCAGACTGTCACAAGAAGCAAGAAATCTTATCACGATAGAGAATGACGAGATGGGGCATGGACTTGAGAAGAGCCTAGAACTCGAAAAGGACCTTGCATTGGTGTTAGACATACATCACCACTGGATCAGAGACGAGGAATACATCGAACCAACAGACGACAGGGTTAAACGTGTCATAGATTCATGGCGAGGACAAAGACCTAGTATGCACTATTCATACTCTAGGGATGAACACCTAGCAGTTGCAGGACTTGGCGACAAGACTCACACAGAAATGCACAACATCAAAGACCTACTAGAGCGTGGTTGCAAGAAACAGAAACTGAGAGCACACTCGGATCTATTACCAAACACAAAGGTCAATGACTGGGCACTGTCATTCTCGGAGAACTTTGACATACAGGTCGAGGCCAAAGGTAAAAACATGGCAACCGAACAATTATATAGACAAGCGAAGGAAACTTCTGTAATATAACATATATGAAAGATTTATGGGTAGAAAAATACAGACCTAAGACTCTGAAAGAGTACGTGGTCAGAGACGAAGCACAACGACAACAGATACAATCTTGGATTGACGATAAAGCGATCCCACACTTACTATTAAGTGGTGCACCAGGAGTGGGCAAGACCACACTGGCGAAGGTGTTGTTTGGAGAACTGGATGTCAGCAGTTATGACATCCTGGAGATAAATGCTTCGAGGGAAAACTCCGTTGATACTGTTAGAGAGAAGATTAATTCATTTGTACAGATCATGCCATTTGGAGCATACAAGTATGTGTTGCTGGATGAGGCAGACTACATGTCACCAAATGGTCAGGCGGCGTTGCGTGGTGTGATGGAGATGTATCACACATCAGCAAGGTTCATACTGACTTGTAACTATCCCAACAGGGTTATCCCTGCACTGCACAGCAGATGTCAAGGCTTCCATATGGAAACAATAGACAAAACTGAATTCACTGCTAGGGCATGTGAGATACTGATTCAAGAAGGCATAACTCCTGACATAGAGATATTAGACACATATGTAAAAGCAAGTTTTCCAGATATGCGTAAGTGTATCAACATGCTACAACAGAATTGCAGAGATGGCAAACTTATGCCACCGGCATCGGGTGATTCAGGACAACAGGATTACAGACTGCAAATGGTGGAACTGTTTAAACAGGGTAAAATACAAGAAGCAAGGAAACTTGTGTGTGCCCAGGCAAGACCAGAAGAGTGTGAGGAAATATACAGATGGCTGTATGACAACTTGGAAATAATATCCAAGGATGATGATGCACAGGACAAAGCAGTGCTAATTATCAAGCAGGGATTAGTTGATCACTCGTTTGTAGCAGATCCTGAAATAAATTTAGCAAGTGTAATGATAAAACTGGCAAGGTTAAACAATGGGTAGCAAACATAATAAGAAAAGATTCTTCTGCGTGAAGTATATATTCAAAGCAGACAAGAAGTTCGATGAGTTCGTGGAACTATCCAAGAAGAAGATAGGTTCGGGAAAGATGCGAGAATATACTGTGGTCTTAGATCTAATCAATAAAGAGATCCTGAAGAATGAACTACCTGGAATACCTCTTGCACAGCGGGATCAAATTCCCTATGAACGTATAGAACAGCACTACAGAAAATGGTACGCCGAAGCGATAGACGCCTTTATCAAATAGCCTGATTATACATCCTCTTGAGCATGGCCAATTGGCTGGCTTTCCATAATCTAGTCAATACCCTACGTCTACGTCTGTCCTTCTGTTTCCTTATCTTAAGCCAATTCTGATTCTGCAGGTACAAACTTACTCGTTTGTTGTACACCCGTTTCTTCCTCATTAGTTTCCATAATTTCCGTTGAAATAAAGGTCGCATTTGTAGGCCGTTTGATGATAGCATAAGGTTCCTCATAGGTTGTGATTGATTGAGTTTTAATGTGTCTTTGTTTATGACTCATGTATAATTACTTACAATCAAATTTCCAAATAAAGTATGCATATTTTACAACCCAGATCTTTAAGATAAATAAGAACTATGCATGACGTCTTAGACATAATCAAAAACGTACAATCGTTGTACGCTATAGGCCCTACATTGGGCATATTAAAAGACTTTGAGAGAGTTGTGGACGAACTTGATGTTTACGTATTTCAAAATTGGGATGATGGTGAATTGCTTTCAGGTCCAGAAGATTCAAGGCACTTTGTAACTTGCTCTTTTATGTGGCCGGAGGATAAGATGCCTGACCCTGCAGGCGGTAAAAGGTTACTAGACAGAGGATGTAAAGTAACATATAAAAAAGACGAATTATTCAAACCAAGAGAGATAAAATCTCCAGAAGACTACAGGCCCGGTACAACAAAAGGCAAGATAGACGCACACGGTATTTGGGTAGTGGAAATCAAGATGCCAAAAGAACTTATTGGAAATTTCAAACACGGTAAAGATGAAATCGAAAGCCAAGATGCAACAGATCAAACATCTGAAGATTTAAGTAGTTTAAATGACGTTAGTTAATGAAGGATTAAAGGCAGGAGACCTCGAGGGAGTCGTTTCAAAACGATTCTCAGTTGACCAGTTCAAATCAAAAATGGGCGATGACAGGAACATCATGGTTCTTGCATTTAAGATAGACGGAATGGCCCCAGCAAAAGACCTTGAGCGTTTTGCAGAGACAGGTTACAAAGAAGTATTAGATGCTGATGCAACACCTGGATCGCTAGAAGACGGTAAACACAGAGTGTTTGTTGAGTTTGCTAGAGTCGAAACAGTAGACCAACATATAAGAAAATTTTTAGATGATCTGTCAAAATTGACCAATATCGAAATATTCGAATTCACGTACCACAAGAATCCTACACCATTCGAGGCCTCGGCCAAGAACCTTGCAGACATACTGCCAAGGACACCCGTATCATATACTCAGAAGATCAATGGGATGAAGTTGGAAAGCACACAGACTTTCTTTGACAAGTTCCAGATGATGGAATTTAAACTGGACAATAATGTAGTGTCAATCAAGAAGCAGGGTAGTGATGAGACACTGAAATTCGAACTACAGGCATTTGGTACAACAAGCATGATAATGAACGAAGTAAAAGCATTCAAGATTGATCAAGAAGCAATAAGTGAGTGTCTATTCTTTACAAAATATTTTGGACCATATCAAATCGCTAAAACAACAGAAGACGCATTTATTTTTAGCAAAGGTGGCGAATCAGCCATCATGAAAAGAATCTAATTATTTTTCCAAATATCTATAGTTTTATCTAATCCAGTGTCTAGCGATGTCTTGGGAGACCATCCCAAAGTTTTTTCAACTAGAAGTGAGTTTGAGTTTAACCAATATATCTCACCAGGCCTTGCGGGTTTAGTATTCCAATTTATTTCTCCACCCCATCCTATTTTTTTGGCTATCTTGTCCGCATAGTCTCTAATTTTTATTGGTGCGTCAGGACCAATAGTGAATATTTTTCCATCGTTGCACTTGTCAGGATTTTGTATTACTGTGTTCCACACGTCCAACATGTCTTCAATAAAAATAAAATTACGGTATGGTTCACTGTAGCCTAGGTTAATCACTTCTGGATTTTTTAACATTTGTGTGATGATTTGCTCAGTAACAAAAAAGGCGTTATCTTTTCTGCCATAGCAGTTTGTTTGCCTGAGAGCGGTAAACGGCACGCCGAGACAACGATGTGCATATTCTAAATATTTTTCACACCCAAATTTTGCAACGGCATATGGTGCATTTGGGTTTGGAAGTGTGTGCTCATCAAAAGAGATAGGATTGTCTGGTTTGCCTTTGATTCGTACTTCGTCTGATATAGGTTGCCATCCGTATACTTCCATTGTGCTGGCAAATACAAAATTTTTTAAATTTTTTACTTTGGATGCCGCTTCTATCAGGTTTACTGTTCCCACATAGTTTATTTCGCTGAACACAGTTTGTTCATAAAAACTTTGTTCAACCTCAGTACGTGCGGCTAGATGTACTATAATGTCAGGACTTACCTTAGTAACCTCATCTATGACTTTTTGATATTCAAGTAAATCACTTTCAAGATGATATAGTTCAAAGTTTTTTGTTAGATCCGGTGTAAGGTGTTGTCCTATGAAGCCAGAACTTCCTGTAAGAAGTAATTTCATAGCAATATTTATATACGCATATTATGATAAATAAATTTATGTTATTAAGCAAAAACTTCACACTAGCGGAATTCACAAAGAGTCAGACAGCGACAAGAAAAGGCCTTGATAATACCCCCAATGAAGAACATCTAGCCAATGCGGCGGCACTGTTTAGAAATGTTGTACAGAACGTAAGAGAGAACTTTGGTGTCACGGTAATTAATTCCGGATACAGAGGACCTGCGTTAAATGAAGCAGTTGGCGGATCAAGCAAATCACAACACTGTAAAGGTGAAGCAGTTGACATCGAGTGTCCCGGAACAGGAAACTATGATGTTGCAAAATGGATTTCAGAAAACTGTGATTTCGATCAACTTATATTAGAGTTCTACACCCCAGGTATACCAGACTCGGGTTGGGTGCATGTGTCATACAAGTCAGAAGGAAATCGTAAAAGTATTTTGACTGCTATGAAAGAGAATGGTAAGACCGTGTACAAACCAGGTTTGATTCAATAGTTATTCCCAAGAGTATTTGCCTTTAAGAGGCACTGCAAAATTTAGATATTGTTTAATAGTTTCAAGATCTTGTTGTGTCTTAAGCAAACATAATTCATTCGCAAAATGTAACTCGACACCATACTCAAGTGCCATGGCAAGCAATTCATTACGTCTGTCGATGTCATCAGTGATGCAATACATACTGCACAACACTATTCCGTCTGGCTTTAATTTTATGTAATGTTCCAGATTAGGTTGCCAGTCAGCATGTTCGTTTTCGAACTCGTAACTGGATATTGATATCTTGAATTTATCACAATACTGTTCCATTGTTGCCCGTTGCATCGGTAACGGAATCGGTTTACTGAAACGACTATTCCATCCTGCGTAGGAAATAAAATGTTTACCAGTGTAGTCATAATTTTTATCTGCTGTATGGTCACCGGGCAAACGCATGAACCCTCCTGGTAGTCGCCTACCAAATTCTTCTCCTTCGATTAATATTCTCATGTCCATACTGACCCTGGTATAATTTTCCTCATTGTTTACATTTCCATGTAGATGTTCTTGAAAAAACAAATGGCTCTGTCCCGGTTTGAGATTGACTGGTTTTGAATTTGCAATACAAACATCTTCAAACTTTTCTAAGTCCCATTTCTCATCCAGATATTTCTTTGTGACTTCACGACTTTTTTCTAAGTCCATAATCCACATTGTGTTGGTTTTTTCAGCCACTGTCAGCGGTGTCCAAATGGTCCTGCACCCTCTTCCGTTGCCAACGAACACACCTTGGTGGAATGCAAGTCGCCTGCCAACTTTAGCCTGTTGCGGTATGACCACTCTAAGTGTACCCTGCCGCTGTATCATATATTTCTTGTTAGCAATCTTTCCAGGAATGTATTCAGCAACAAATGAATCAAACATCTCCATAAAATCTTTACGTGAACAAGCATTTTGAACGTGCCTTTGCAACTTAACGACTTCTTCGGGTGTGACAACTTCATGTATCTTTTCTAGTTCTTTGACCTGTGGGAATTTTTCCCTTATGACGTCAATTGCCCATTGTCTGAAATTGTATTTTTCAAGATTATAATCTAAAGTTGCATTGTCCCAATGTTTGTGGATAGCGTCTAACATGCCAATATTTAATGTACCAAATGTAACTGATATTTGTTTTTGGTTCTTTAAATAGACACATGATATTAGGAAAGATTAAAAAAACATGGACTGCGAAAGATTTTAAGCAATTAAAATATCACCTAGGTAATGCAGGAAAGCCGTTTGCTAAAATTGGTGCATCAAAACACTCAATCAAAAATTATAAGGATACCGCAGGGGCGTATCTTTGCAATGACTTGCCAGCAAAGTTCACAAAGATTGCACTGTCTTTTGGACTTGAAAAAACAGTTGTTGCTATGCAAAAAATGAAAGTAGGACAAGTACTTCCATGGCACACCGACACTTGTAGCACGTACATAAAAAAGAACAACATAAAAAACAAAAACAAAATTGTACGAATAATTGTTTTTCTTGAGGATGCTAGGCCAGGACACCAACTTTGGATAAAAGATATGCTATGTGCAGGCGAGGCCGCAAGTTATTACGGATGGAAATTTGGAACTAAACACATGGCCGCGAATCTCGGCGAACAAGATAGGTACACTCTACAAATTACAGGAATTAAAAATTAATCTTTCAAGACACCAGTTACTTGAGCAGTGTACTTGTTGACACTGCCTATGTTACCACTTCTGTGAGGTTTAGTTTGATCTAGCATTATGTATTGTCCTGCCTTCCATTTGACATATGGTCTGTCGTTTACTTCAAAATAATGTCCAGGCTTCCAGTCTTGCAGAAATATATTTGCTCTGTATACTTTATTTTTCACATCAAACCTTTTTTTGAAGGTGTAATATGTGTCGGTATGTTTCGGTATCAACATGTTTGGTTCTTGCTTTAGCAGTGATATGGTGTACAGTTTGAACTTGCGTTTAGCAAATGATTCTATCCAATCCACTCTAGAAGAGAAATCCTGGAAATGCACAGTGGTAGGGTTCGGGTGAATATGCGTATCAATGTTAGCGACTTCACGCTTCCAATTTAAATTTTTGTCAACAAATTTATTGTATTGTCTAATTTGTTTCAGCATTAATTCTTTTATCCCAGACACGACTGAAACATAGCCTGCTTATATTTGTCGCTCTTTTGTATTCGGGGTATCTGTCTTCTGTATCAAGTCCAAAAATTATACAACGTGATGGTGTCAGTTGCATTTGCTGACAGGTTTTAGATTGTTTGTCCTTGTATTTCTCGTACAACCAATCGTTGTCAAAACGTTTGATAAGTTTATGTCCTAAGTTGACACTGTAAAGATTAACATAGTCTACTTGATTGTAGGCCGTGAGTGCGTCGTCGTAGAGCTCTCTGGTGAACCTTATTCCTATTCTATGATTTTCCACGGGAAACACTTTGCTCAAAGAAGTTGTGATGGTGTGAATACATTTGTAGTCAAGGTTAATTTCCTTGATGTTTGACATGTTGATATATGCCATGTCCAGCATGACTGGTATACTCAGATCCTCACATCTTTCTAAAATATTTTCAAATTGTTTGGGTATGTCGCCTGTATCAGAAAACGGACAACTCATAACAACTACATCACCTTGTATCAAGGGTTCAGCATCAATCTCTACTGCCTGTTTCATATAGTTTCTGGCCATTTGCCATTGATAGAAAAAATCACCTTTGAGCAACCTCGGCCGTTTATTGATGTGTTGCAAGTAGAACATGCCAAAAGTTTCAGTGGTTCCTGCACTGAAATCTAAATGATCAAACTTGTTTAGTCCTATAAAGTTATTATCATGACCGATCCATTCCTTGTAATCCTGTAAAAATTGTTTTCTATCACCAATTTCATTCCGGGTATTTTCAACGAAGTGTTTTGTTTCTGGATCATGGATGCTCCATGCGCCGCCGTATGGTTTGTGTCTCAACGGTGGCAAAACTGTTTTCTGGTTCATGCGTTTACTTATAGTGGTATATAACTGCCATAAATATTACCATATGTTTTCAACAATAAAAATGGCGATCGCAATTAT
>Ga0180120_10000813_pt1 | contig 16095 bp, 24 predicted proteins | sample CPBDNA_3_FD_129677 | JGI IMG/M metagenome (GOLD analysis project Ga0180120, IMG submission 129677) | Freshwater to marine salinity gradient microbial communities from Chesapeake Bay, USA - CPBay_Spr_31_0.2_DNA (version 2) (version 2) | ecosystem: Environmental > Aquatic > Marine > Coastal ... | reverse complement strand
TTCTTTTTTTAAATAATGGAAAAAAAAAGCCAGATGTTAGTCTGGCTCTTCTTCTAAATATCCCCAATCTTCTAATTTATCTAATGGGGCTGTGACAATGAATAATTCATTCCTTTCAATCACTTGAAATTCTACATTGTACCGATCGCAAATGGATTTAAAGTTTTCAAACTCTTCTAAGTCAAGAGTTATCTTTCCCTTCTGTTGCTGTTTCATAACTATTGATGGTTATTGACACTGTGATGATTCCCCAAATATGACAAATCAAATCTACCCAATTAGGTAAATCTACTGTTCTATATATGATCATTAATGTAAACAACAATAAATAATACATGATTATGTAGAGTAACATGATGATTATAGACAATTTGGTAATTCTTCTTGTGTGTCTTATGAATTTATTTTTCATAATTTATCAATTTTCCACCAATTTCTTTTATCCAATGATTCAAAAGTTTCAATTCTTTTCTTGACAATCTTTGGTTCAAACTTTCTAAGATCATCAAGTTCATCTTTGTTGATTGAACGAGTGTTCCAAATTACTCTATTGCCAAATTCAGAATAGAATATTTCTCTTGAGTTTCTTAAGTGATTGTAATATCTATTTACTATCACACCCTTTCTAATTCCTAAATACTCACTGGCTCTTTTCAAGCCATATGATACATTAAATTTGTACAACTTTACGAATGTGCAAATTATGTTGTCCTGTTGATTTGTGAATATATGTCTCATCATGAATTAAATAAAAGTTCAAAATGTTCAACAACTTCATTCATTGTGTCCCATTTGTACACAAAGAAACTACCCACTTCTTGAGTGATGTTTATAGAAAAAGGAATGAATGTTCTTGATACAAACACATTTCCTTTTAAAGGTGTGAATTCATCCTCTTCTGGATAAGAGAAGTAAAATTCTTTCTCATGGTCAGTAATGACTATGAATTTTTTGAATGATGCTGGTGAATTTACATCTACCAATACATCTGTTGCATTTTTGTGTAACATGTGCTTTTTGTTTTAAATTGCTTTAATGTTTAGAATTTGCTTTATTGGTGTAAACTAAAAAAAAAATGCACCCAATATGAGTGCATCTTTTCAAACAATTAACCCTTAATCTATACTAATATTTTAATTTCATCATATGATGAATAGCTTCTTCAGTTAATTTTTTACCAGATTCATCATAATTATAATGATCATCATCATCATGAAAAGATTGCAAGTATTCCCAAAAATCAATCGGTAAATGTTGCACCTCTTCTTTTAAGATATCAGTTCCATATTGGCTAAATAAATCCATAGAACAAGAATTTACATCTTTGAAATCTTCAGGATTTTTCAACCATAATCCAACTGCGCAAGTATTTCCATCTAAATAATATTTACAATGACCATCAATTGAACACTTACCATTTTCATTGATATGCTTAACGGTTAATTCGATTACTTCTTTACTACTTAACATTTTTATTTAGTTATAATGATTTATGATTTAATCCTTTGAAATAACTGATTTTATTGTGAAGAATGATGATGTAAATCACCATTCCCACAATCACAAGAGGAGCAATCACACAAAACAGCCAAACATTCACTGCTTCGTATGTTGTATCAAACATCTTGGCTACGATGACTAATGCATCAACACACAATTGAAATATTTCATGGATCATCGCTCTACAAGATTAGACATGTGAATGATTCTATATTTATGCGCTCCAGCAATCACTCTACCATCAGACAGTGTGTCTTTCCAATATGTTGTCTCGTCTTTCCCCATCCATCGTAATGGATATGAGAAATTTTCTCTGATGTATTGTACAACATAAATACTATCAACACCAAGCTTGATAGCATCTGGAATTACGTTATCTCTGTCTTTGATAAGAACAGGATTGCCATATTTATCTTTGGCAATGTACTCCTTGTATGTGCAAGAAGTGAAAAGCCCTACGAATAGGGCCATGATTAATAATTTTTTCATATGTATTATAAATTAATAATTGAAATAAAAGTTAAGAGGCTTGGTTCAACCTGACCTACCTAGCTAAGGATAAATAAATAAAATGTCAGACCCAACATCCCTGTTCTGACTCTCTGAGGACTATAGATGCAGCACACTCGTGCTTACTCAGATTAACTTACTCTTTATTTTCTTCTTGCCTCACTTGCATATACATGCATTGATACGGCAAACAATAACATCCACATCATATACATGATGAACAAGGACTTTAATCCTCCATCTGTCACGCCAAACTCAATGGCTGTAGACGGGAACAATAATGTGAAGCATAATAATGCCCCAACAACACACGTGATCATCCCAACCACGTATGTAAAGATTTTAATAGATGTCATAATGTTTTAATTAAGGTTAAACTGTTTAAATACTATCCCTCTGCACTCAGTTGTAACTTCTACACCGTGTGGGCTAAATTCACGGCTTATCCCTCTATTTCGGAATTACAACTGCTCACCCTTGGGAAGTGAGAATGGTGCATTAATAGAGAGTCTACTATTGATATGATCTCAAGCAGACTCTTTTAACTTTTACCAATATTTATAATGAGGACAAACTCTCCATTCTGGATTCTGTTTATCCAACCATTGCTCATGTGTTAGAACAAGGACATTACCTAAGAATGGATTCTTCTCAAGTAATTCACTCATAGTATCGTAAGTGCCAATAGACTTATCCTTCTCGTCAATGAATGTGTACTTGTCATACATATGGTTCGCAGTTAAATGGAACAATGATCTATACTTTCTGTACAGTTCCATTGTAATTGCACTGTCAATACCTCCCAGCGATCTAGATGAGCTCTTCTCATCTATTGTTGTGTTGATTATTAATACCTTCATGGCTCTTAGTTAATTAAATGCTATATTATATCGTCCAATTTTGATTTTTGAACCTTTCAGAAAGACGATGTTATCTCTGAGGGTTACACACTCCTACTCTTTCATCCTTCTTAAATGAAAGACATTCTTAGAATAGTACAATAGTTTAATTTAAGATTATTTGGTTTATTAATATTTTCACAGTAGAATGTTTTATTATTTTTAAAATAACAAAACGTAAACTTTTTTTTCCACCGTAAAAATTTTAACAGACCAAATAATCTATAAGTTTTCAATAATCCATTGATTCAATTGATCTATATGACACTTAATTCTCTTAATCATATTTAGGTTTGAAGGAATGAATCTAAGATTGGATACGTGAGCAATGTGTTCACAAGGAATGTTGTTCTTGTATCCATAAGCAATTGATATTTTATGATCAATTACTAACATTTCAGAATGTTTAAGAACTGGTAGACCAAACTCTTTTATCATCTTTTTGGTAAGAAGTTTATCAGCTTCGAATCCTTCAATCAATGACTTATTCACTTGACCAGTTAAATACTTTACCTTGTTTGAATAGATCTTTCTACTGTCTTTATTCTTAACAACTTCAACTGTCCTTGCAGTATTCTTGTCATACTTCTTGAACACACGTTCGATAAACTCTTCTTTCGTAAACATTCTGATTCAGTTTTAGTATCAATATCACTATTCACACACTTTCACACTACACATTATATATATGTGTACATCAATTTGCTTGATGTGCATTAAGCTTATAAATAACGTGTGTTCAATAAGACTCTGCTTCATGGTCTTAATGAACACACATAAATGGTGGGAGCCGAAGCTCCCTTACCATTATGCCATTTCTTCGAGGTCTGCCATGCTCATTGCATCTTTTGCAGAGATTGTTCCCTCTGTCAATCCAGTAATGATAGCTTGTGTGGTTGTTACTCCGATGATCTGAGAGGAACTAACGTGACTATCGAATTGGATGTCCCGAACTTGCAATTCTGTTCCCTCAGCATCAGTGACTGGTCGAGTTGCCTCGATCAAGTCTATCGAATAGCATTTGCCTGCAAGGAAGTCCTTAACGAATGTGTCACTGTCTGAGACAGTGAAGACAATGCCTTGATACCTAAAACGTGAATAGGTTTTTCCTGCAAGTTTGGTATCTTTTCCGTAGGCTAAGCCTGACTCTAGGTGTTTGATTTTAAATACCTGAGTTCCTGTTAATTCAATGATTGTAGGTGTCATAAATGTGTCGTTTATAGTTAGATGACGGGAGTACCTCGACTCCACCAAAACCCCTGGGGGGATTCAATTAGATGTGACCCACTCGGCTATGCACACAATCAATTTTAAAATTTTGAAAATTTTGGTAAGGGGGGGGAGGGGGTATAAAAATTTTTTAGAAAAATTATAGGGGAGCTTGTTTTGGAGTTTTTCTAATGCGTTATTTGACACATCCGTTAACTTGCGGGGTGAGTGGGTGGGAATAGATAAATAATGAAAATAGTTATTTATCTATTGGTATTTTTATATATTTGTTGTAAACGATTGAACTACGTATGATTTTACAACGATTGAAAAAAGAATTAACAAATGATATCGATATATCATATCGCTATTACTCTGTCCTTTCGGCATTGAATGATTTGTTTTTGACAAAGAGAGAGATTCAGTTAATCTCTTTTATTTCTGTTTTTGGTAGTATTTCTCTTAATGAGAATAGAGAGAAGTTTTGCAACAGTTACAAAACCACAAGTGCTACAGTGAATAATATGATTTCTAAATTGAAGAGAAGAAATCTTTTGATAAAGAAGGACGGTAAGATTGTTGTCAATCCTATTATATCGTTGGATTTTTCAAAGGATGTCAGTTTAGAGATAAAGATTTTACATGAAGGAAAAGCCAAATAGTGTTTCGCATAAAGATTGGTTTGTAAGAAATCTTGCAGAGTCGTTTAACATTGATAAAGACGTGGTTGACAAAGTGATTAAGCATCAGTTTGAAGGTGTTTTACTTGCTATGCAGAAAAATAAAAGTGTTGAGATTTCTGGGTTTGGTAAGTTCATTTGGAATCATAAAGCTGCGTTAAGAAAGCTTGATACGATGGATAAGCAGATTAGAGCTTTTAGGAATAAGATTTCTAATTCTACGAGTGAGTTGAAGATTTCAAAATGGAATGACATTATAGACGAGATGCTTTTGAAGAGACAAATGTTAATTAATAGAATAAATGAAATTGATGGAAATCTACGAGGGTTGGAAGAATCACCTGCTCCCGAAAAAAGAATTAAAGAATGAGATTAGTAAAGTGGCAAATGAGCGAATAGCTATTTGTGAGAGTTGCTTTTATCATTCTAACAATCGTTCTAATTATAAAAGTTTGAGAAAGGATGATCATTGTACAGATTGCGGATGCACATTGGCCGCTAAGACAAAATGTATGTCCTGTTCATGTCCTAGGGATAAATGGAAAGCTGTTATTACTAAAGAAGAGGAAAACATAATTGATAAAAATGGGTAAGCAGGTTAGATTTCGAAAAGTTCCTTTGGAGATGTTGATTGAGACATTGACGCATTTATATAATTCTGGAGCTAATTATATTGATATTGTTGGAGTGGAAGATGTTGAGAGAGATGTAGTGACAATTTCAGTAAAGAATGAATATATAGATGATGGTCGAGATAGTGATGATATTCCGAATAATGTAGAATTTATAAATGACAAACTGTCTGATGAAGACATAAACAATTTACTATATGAATAGAGCAGCGATTGGACAAGAGTCAATGTCCGTAATTGAAAGATTGGCAGCATTGTGTGCTACGCCTGGTATTGATGAAAAAACTATTGAGATTGCCAATAAGCAAATACAAGAATTGCTCAGCGGACCTGTACAGACATCTGTTACAGAGCTGAAGTCAGCTGCTGCTGGTATTGTAACGCTTACGTAATATGGAAAAAGAAGGCACTGATGATTTGCCAGAAGTTCTTGCTTCTGGACACGACGCAGAGGATCTGCTGAGTTTCATAGAGAATGAATCTCCTGAAGATGTATATCTCAGAGAGAAGCGAGATCTGGATAGGGAGATAATGTTTCTTAGAAAAGAACTCGAAGAACAGTTGGACGAGTTACGGAGATTCTTCTTCTCTATCAATCTTAAGTTAGATAGAATTGATGAGTTTTATAAAAAATACATAGATGGCAGCTCCAAAGAAGACAACGTACATTAATACAGAATTAGATTGGGCTGAGGAACAATTGAGTTCATGGAAATCATATGTCGATGCTAATCCTTTACATAAATTGAAGGATAGAATTGAGTGGAAGCCTACGGCAAGGGGTGGAGCAATTCCCATGGTGATTGCTTCTATTGAAGCTCAAGGTAAATTTATTCAGGAGACAATGAAGAATTATCTTGCTCTTCTTGAAGTTGCTGATAAACTTAGAGAAAAGGAAGATGCAAAGGTTCAGGTGAGAGGAAATGGTGAATTGGGATCAATGGCAGAAGATTTCTTAAAAGGCAGAAAATGATCTTAGAAAATGTTAAGTATAGTGAATGGTTAATGAATCAGGAAAGACTTCCAGACAAGAATTCCAATGAATACAAAGAGTTTTTTGATTTTCATAAAAAGCTTTGTTTAGATGGGTTCATGATGGATGGTCAGTATATTAATCCATTCTTATATTGGCATTTGAATTTATGGCATACAGAAGTGGATGTTATAGACGATAGAGGTAGGATTTCACAAAAATATGCCAATCCATCATTAAGAGATAATGAATGGTTAGTAACCAATGAAATTGATAGAGCCCATGCTGAAAAGCGTGGGTTGGTCATTTTAGGGATAAGACGTTTTGCCAAGTCTGTAATTGAAGCTAGTTATATTGCCTGGGGTGCTACATTTGATGAGAACTCTCAAAATATTATTGCTGGGCTAAATGCTCCAGATATTAAATTGATTACAGATAAACTGGATAAAGGTTTAAACTTTCTTCCTGAGTATTTTAGATGGCAACGTGTAGAAGATAATTGGAAAAATCAAGTTACGTTAGGTATTAAAACTAAAGGTGGCGAGCGTATCCCTTTCTCACAAATTCTAATTCGTAACTTGGATGAAGGTAATAATGAAGAAGCCATTGCTGGTACAAAGCCTAGAAAACTAATAATTGACGAAATTGGCAAAGGTTCTTTTTTAAGAGGTTTGCAAGCTGCTGTTCCTGGATTCACTACACCATTTGGATGGGGATGTTCTCCTATTCTTACAGGTACAGGTGGAGATATGAAAAAGTTCATGGATGCTAAATCACTAATGTTTGACGTTGGTAATTATAACTTTTTGACATACAATAATGACGATGACACAAAGCGTGTACATGGATTATTTATTTCCAATAAGTACAGGATGGAAGCTAAGGAAGAATCTACATTAGGTGCATTGGTAAAAGCTTCAAAAGGAAGTGATTTATACAATGTCCCCATGTTAGTTTCTAATGAAGAAAAAGCGAATCAAATAACAATTGATAATCTTGATCGATTGAATAAAGCTGGAGATAGAGTGGCTTATTTAAAAGAGAAGATGTACTATCCTCAGAAAGTAGATGACATTTTTTTAAACGAGGATACAAATATATTTGATATTGATTCAGCTAAACGACAGAAAGTTAGATTATTACAACAAGAGAGAACTGGAACTCCAGTGATATTGTTTTATGATGATGGAAAGGTTGGGCACGAATTTACAGATAAGCAACCTATTACTAATTTTCCATTAAAAAATTCTGATCAAAAAGACGCTCCAGTTGTTATATATGAGTTCCCTGTTGAAAATCCTCCATATGGATTATATGTAGCAGGAGTCGATCCATATAGACAAGGACAGGCAAAGTATTCAACTTCGCTAGGATCTGTGTATATTTACAAAAGAATGCATGACTTAACTGGTGAGAAATACCAAGATATGTTTGTTGCATCTTATTGTGCTAGACCTGATAAAAAAGAAACTTGGGAAGAACAGGCAAGACTTCTAATTAAATATTTCAATGCAAGAACTCTCTGCGAGAACGATGAGATTTCATTTATTGAATATATGAAGACTAAAGGTGATGCTCACTATTTAGAGAAACAACCTCAGTGGTTGTTAGAAGTTGTTCCCAATTCAACAGTGAAGCGTGAGTTTGGAATACATAGATCCGCACTAAAAATAATCAACTACTTACATACTTGCTTAAAGTCTTATTCAGAAGATGTTATATATTCTGAAAAAGATGACGAAGGTAACACTATTAAAGAAGTGTATGGTATGAGTAAGATATTTGATCCGATGTTACTAGAAGAAATTATACAATATAATGAAGAAGGTAACTTTGACCGTATAGTAGCAGCAGAGTTGGCAATTGCTCAAGCAATGAAAATGGACCCTATATTGGGGCGAGTTGGAGGTTCAAGTGATGAAAGAGTAAAGTCATTATACAGTAAAAAGAAGAGTAATAAGTTGTTTGCCAACTCAGGTAATATGTTTAAAACTAGAAAAAATAAATTGTTCACATAATGGCAATAATCAGGTATACAAAAGACGCAACTATACGATACGCCTATCTTAACATTTTTCCTGATCAATTTAAGACAGAGAAAGAAAAGAAGGATGAGAGTTGGATTAAGAATACGATGGATTACTTCGCAAATAAATCGTATGCGGAGTACATGAAGAATCGTGACACATTTGTGAAGAATTACGACTTGGTCAAAGGAATTCTTAGAATGGAAGATTTCTATCAAGAGCCAGAAGTAAAATCTTTCACAGATATGTTAATGGCTGATTTAGAACTTCCATCATATGTGAAGCACTATTCAATTGTCACAACACCTATTAATAACCTGGTAGGTGAGATATCTAAACGTCCAGATACATTCCGTGTAAAAGCGTTTGATGATGATAGTCAATCTGAAGAGTTACAATTTAAGACAGAAATACTACAAAAGTTTGTAATTACTCAAGCTAAAAAAAGCATCATGGAAAAAATGGCTATGCAAGGCCAAGAGATCGATGATGAGCAATTGGAGCAACTTACTATGGAGCAAGTGAAGGATCAATTAGATTCTTACACATCAGTTGCTGAAAAGTGGGCAAATCATATTCTAACATGTCAAAAAGCAGAGTTCAATCTAAAAGAAAAATCAGAAGATGCATTTAGGGATCTTCTTATTTCTGCAAGAGAGTACTATCATGTTTATGAAGACAACTCTAAGTTAGGTTTTAATATAGAAGTTGCGAATCCTAAGAATACATGGTTCTTAACTACACCTGATAGAAAATACGTTTCTGATCCAACTGGAAGAAACCAAGGAGCGTATGCTGCTGGTACTGTTCAAGTTATGGAACTTTCTGAAATAATTGAATCTATTCCAGATCTTACAAAAGAAGAAATTGATCACTTGAGATCATCTCTTCAAGACTATGGATTGATTAATACAAGAGAGTCTAATCTTGGAAATCCAGAAGCTACACCTGGCACTGATTCAATTATATATGACACCTTTGATCCATTGGTGTTACAGACAAGAATGATGATCGAGTCTGAAATAAAAGAAAACAATGATGGTTTGAAAGACTTCTTGGGTCTTACATCAAACGTTTCTTCTTTTGGATATAAATATGTAGTGGTGAGATCATATTGGGCATCAAAGAGAAAGATTGGAAAACTCATTTACATTGATGAAATGGGTAATGAGCAAACTACACTTGTTGATGAGAATTATATTTCTAAATCTATACCTACACAAATATCATTAGAGTGGGGATGGATTAACCAATGGTATCAAGGTATTAAAATTGGTCCAGATATATATCATGTAAAGCCATTAAAGATACTTAGTTACTGTCCAATAATTGGTATAGTGCATGAGTTGAAAAATACAGAAGCGAAGTCATTGGTAGATTTGATGAAACCTTTTCAGACTCTATATAATATTTGTATGAATCAATTATACAAACTTTTAGAGAAGGAGATTGGTAATGTTGCCTCTGTTAATATTAGAAGAGTTCCTAGATTAAAAGATGGTGATGAGCAAGATTCACTTGATATCTGGGAAATGGAAGCTAGGGAACGAGGTATTATTTTTGATGACGATAGTCCAGAAAATACCAAAGCTCCTGTATCAAATACATCTGTTGCAAGAAATATTGATTTGACTAGAACAAGTGAGATTCAATCTAGATATAATCTTGCATTACAGTTAAAGAATGAGTGTTGGGAATTGATAGGTTTGTCTAGACAGCGTTTAGGAAGCATACAGGCTAGTGAAACTGCTACAGCTACAAATACAGCCATGTCTCAATCGTACGCTCAGACAGAACCCTTATTCGTTGCTCATGAATATGTTCAAGGACAGTTGTATCAGGCTATTTTAGATGCTGCTCAGTACGTAGAAAGTTCTAAACCTCTGTCTACACTATCTTATATTACAAATGAAGGAGAAGCTGCATTTGTGCAGGTTAATGGGAACGATTTAAAACTTCGTGATCTCAAGGTGTTTCCAACAAATCGTCCCGAAGACACTCAAATGTTTAACGAGCTTCGTCAACTTTCTCAAGCAGTTATTCAGAATGGTGGTACGCTTTACGATATTATTGAATTGTATTCTACTAAGTCTATGAGAGAAATGAAGAAAACCTTCAAAGATCTTAGAGATCGTCAGATGCAATTACAAGATCAACAACAAAAAATGCAAGAACAGCAGCTTGAACAACAGAAGCAACTTGCTGAAGCACAGATGCAAGAAGCTCGTCAACAAAAACAGGAGGATATAGCTAATGAAAACTATCAAAATGAACTTGATAGATTGAATAAGAAAGAAGTTGCTGTAATAAATGCTCTTGGAAGAAATGAGAATGCTGGTGCTGACAACGATCAATCTGGAACTGCTGATATATTAGAGATGACAAATCTATCTATGCAACAAAATAAAGCTGCTCAAGATTATCAAATGAAGATGCAAGACATACAATCTAAAAATACACAAGCTATGCAAAAGCTTGAAATTGAAAAAGAGAAGTTGAAAGTTACTAGAGAAAACATGGCAAATGATCTAGCTGTAGCAAAAGAAAATGCAAAAGGAAGGAATAAAAATTCATCAAAATAAGTAGTATATAAACATAATGCTATATTATATAAAAAAATTATACTATTTTAATTATTAATCTTTGATTCGTTCATAATCGATTTTATATTTATATCATATAAACCAATAACATAATTAACTACGTATGGCAGATAACCTAGATACTCCATCATTTGGAAACTTCGGAATTGAAGAAACACTTGGAATGGGAGCTGGTAATGCAGAATTGTTAAATGATTTATTTTCTCCAGAAACTTCAACAGAAGACCCTGATAAAGTAGAACCAATTATAAAAACAGCTGAAGAACCAAAGCCTATTACCAAACCTGATGTTCCGAAAGGAAAAGAAGTTGTTCAAAAGTTAGATGGTGAGGAAGATGCTCCACAAGACTTTATTAGTAATTTCTTAGGAGACAATCAAGAAGAAGAGGAGGAGGAAGAAGAAGACAGTCCTCAACCAAATAAAACTAAACCAGTTCCTAAAGCTGAAGATGGTCAAGATGATGAAAATGAAGATCCATCACCATTTACAGCTTTATCAAGAGATCTATTCAAACTTGGTGTTTTCACACAAGATGAGAATGATGAAGAATCTCAAATTGAGTCACCAGAACAATTTCTTGAAAGATTCAATGCTGAAAAGAAAAAAGGTGCTGTTGAGATTGTTGACAATTTCATTGGTCAATTTGGAGAAGATTACCAAAAAGCGTTTGATGCCATATTTGTAAAAGGAGTTAATCCTAAAGATTATTTTGGTTCATATAACAATGTGGTTTCTTTTGCTGAAATGGATCTATCCAATGAAGAAAACCAAGTTAAGGTAATTAAAAAAGCATTAGCAGATCAAGGATTTGATGATGAGGATATAGTTACAGAGGTTGAGAGATTAAGAAACTACGGTGATTTAGAATCGGTGTCAAGTAGACATCATAAAGTGTTGGTGAAGAAAGAGGCAGCTAAATTGAGCCAAATGGAACAACAAGCTGAACAACAACTTCAACAAAAAACAATGGTTCGAAATCAATATATACAAAACGTTCAGTCTGTAATACAAGATAGATTGAAAACAAAGGAGTTTGATGGGATTCCATTAAACCCAAAATTGGCAACAGAACTACAAGACTTCCTTTTGGTAGACAAGTACAAAACTTCGTCTGGAGAAACTTTGACGGATTTTGATAAAACTATCCTGGAGTTAAAAAGACCTGAGAATCACGCTATGAAAGTTAAAGTGGGACTTCTTCTCAAAATTCTAGAAAAAGATCCAACCTTATCTACCATTCAAAAAACAGGTGTGAGTAAAAAATCAAACCAGTTATTTGAGGAAGTTGCGAGACAGACTAATAGAAAATCTGGATCTGGAACCAATCCTGGAAAAGCGAACTCATGGTTCTTATAAATTAACTAACAAAAGTAAAAAACAATGGCAATTCAAACAATCCCAGGTTTAACTGGCTTTACCTACGCTCGTGTAGCGTCTATGGACAAACGTGCTGTAGGTAAATTAACAGACTCAAATCACTTGGAATCGTTTCACTCCACTGAACCTGCTGATTATGACAAGAAGATCATCTCTTTGTACACTCAGAGTTCATTGTACAGTAACGATTTCCTTGACATGATTAACAAGTCCACTCCATACTACATCGACAATAATAGCGATTCTTGGAAGTGGGAAGTTCAAGTACCTTATAAATTCCCTAAACTTATTGACATTCCTAGCACAACTGCTGAAATGAGCAAGCCAGGTATCGATGGTCAGGAATTCCAAGCTGTGTTGGATACTAACGAATTCTCTAAGAACGCAATCGTTTCTGTAGGTTCTCGTCAGTATGGTCCAAGATGGTATGTTGTGAAAGATCCTATGCCTTGGAATGCTGGATTCTTGTACACTTTCACATTGGTTTCTGATAATCCAATCATGGATTTCGTAAGTTCAACGTTCCTTCAAATTGGTCTTGAGCTTGAATTGGTTGATGCTGCAATTGGTGAATTTGATCAGGATTTGCTTGGTCTACCAAGACTTGGTGAAAAGATCACAATGTTCGAATCTCTTGGTTCTGGATATGGATTTGAGCATAAGATCACTGCATGGGCTGATGATAAAACAATGAGAGATGCTTCTGGCAAACCTCTTGATATTTTAGTGTACGCTCCTCAAAAACGAAATCAACTACCATTAACTCGTAACGATGTTAAATGGGAACCGTTCGTAGAATTCATGCTTAGAAAAGCTATGCTTGAGTTGAAGGTGAAGCGTATGATCTGGTCTAAGCCAGGCACTGTAAAAACTAATGGTTCTAAGCAAGAATTGAAACGTGTATCTGCTGGTGTTTATCACAGAATGCGTAACAATGGTAACTTGGTTCAATATAATCGTGGTGAGTTTTCTGCAAACTTGATTCGTTCAGTATTTGGAGACTTGTTCTACAGACGTGTGGATGTTAAAGATAGACGTGTTAAAATGTACACTAACGAAGCAGGCTTTGATGTATTCCAGCAGGCTTTGAAAAATGATGCATTGAATTCAGGTCTTACTTTTATGGCTGATTCTGGAAACAGATATATGCAAGGTGAAGGTCAGCATATCACTTATAACTTTGCATTTGATGCAATGGTTACTCGTGAAACTGGTCGTGTAGAATTGATTCACTTGAAAGAGCTCGATCTTCCTCAGTCTAACCTAGAATTTGGTCAGAATAAGAAGTCTACTCCTGTGTTCATGGTGTTTGACGTTTCTCCAATGTCAGATGGGTCGATGATTAATAACATGCGTGAAGTGAGAATGAAAGGAGCTCCTTCTATGACATGGGGTTACATTGATGGACGTAGACATCACCTTGGCTTTGCTAAGTCTCAGGGTATGTCTTCTGCTAACAAATTCCCAGGTTATGAAATCTGGATGCAAGACAGATGTGATGTATTCATCGAAGATTTGTCAAGAACTGTTCTTATCGAAGAAATTCCACAGTTCTAATAAAGGAACTCTCCCTCAAAACGAGGGAGACTTTCTTTAAACAGAGTGTAGGTCAGTGAACCTAGTCATTTGATTGACACACTCTGCACATAAACCAATAATGATCAATTAACTACGTATGGGTAAATTTGGAAAAATCTCCACAATCAAGAAGGAGTATAATAGTGCTGGAATGCAGACAATGCAAGGCGGATTATCACAGAGAGGACTTACAAGAATTCCAGGAACTGGAGTTTTTAAATATCCTTATAAAGAACTTGACGGTAAATATAGAACAGGATTAGATCCTGATGCTGCTTACATTAAAAGAATTGCAGATCCTACAGAGCGTGAAATTGAAATGGATCGTGTAAAGAATTTGCGAACAAAACTTGAAGATATGTTAGGAGGATTAGATCTTGGTCCACGAGCTGCTTTCTGGAACTACAGCATGTCAAGATCAGCTGATGATAATAATCATATACAACCTGTAAAACTTCTTGATGGTGATAACTACTTCGATTTAACTATTCCATATCAGGAATTAGCATTTTCATGGTTGAGAGTTCATCCTACAATTGCAAGCTCTTATCAAGCTTGGGAAAGGGGTGACTTCCCAGCAGACATACAATTTTATGTTGTTGACGATGATATTGAAAATGCAGTTATATTCAAGAAGAAGCAAATGATCAATAAGGCAATTGCCAAATTTGATTCAATGACTCCTGAGAAGAAGCGAAAGGTTGCAAGACTGTTAGGATTACCAGTGACAGAAGATTCCAAAGAAGAATTTGTTTACAACCAAGTAGATAATGTTCTTAAACAGACTGAATTCAAATCAGGTAAATATCAAGGGTTATCAACCATTGAAGTGTTTACAAGATTTGCAGACATGAAGGAAAATTTACTCCATATTAAAGATTTGATCAAACAAGCTATTTTACACTCAGTCTACAGAGTTAAAAACAGTGGACGTATTTATGAAGGTGAATATGAAATAGCTACTGATGAAGATGAGTTGTTAAAATTCCTTGCTGATGATGAAAATCAGGATGAGTTGTTAACACTTGAAGGAAAGTTAAAGACTAAAAAACTTGCAGCTGTATGATTCTAGTAGATAGTTTGTTATATAAGATTGATCAAAAACTAAATAAACTATCAACAAACGAGCATCAACAAATTCAGCTTGAGGATAAAATACTTGCGCTCAACGAAGCACAAATTAAGCTTATCAAGCAAAAGGTTGACGGATTTAGTGTTGTTAGTGGATTAGGTATGGATTCTTTTAAAAAGCGTTATGAGGACTTACAAAGACTTGTGATTAGCTATGAAAAAGGTAAATTGCCACTATCCATTAAAAACAAAGAATTAAATCAATGGTCAACTAAGCTTGATGAGCTTACTCCAACTTATATGTTTTATATTGACAGCTATGTGTTAGCTGATAAAGGTATATGTAAGGATAGGAAAATTTGGATAAATAAAGATTTAGCAAAGCATGGTGATTTACAATTGTTATTGAATAACGATCACTATAAACCATCCTTTGAATATCAAGAAACATTTAATTTTATCTCTTCGGATGAAATTAGTATATTCACAGACGGGACATTTACTCCTAATGATATATACATTTCTTACATGAGATACCCAATATACATTGATAAGGAAGGTTATGAAAAGTTTAATGGTGAAATGTCTACAGATGTTAATTGTGAACTTGAGACCTATCTGGAAGATGAGTTAGTTGATTTAACCGTCCAGAATCTTGCAATGTACACAGAGAATGCATCTGCGGTACAGAGTGCCCAGTTCAGAATACAAACAAATGAATAATTAATTAAAACAAAAACAAAAAATGGCTGATTTCTCATTAACCACCCTTTTTGTAGTTCCAGTAGGGCAAACTGCGCTCCCTAGCTCTGGTTCTACACAGGATCTAACTGCTGGTCAAGTTGGTTTCTTCAAAAACGATTATAGTGTTGGTACAGCTGGCAATATTGCTGCTGCTCCATACTTCTATGTAGCTCAAGGTAGAGCAAACACCTACCTACAAGGCTCTAAGCGTTCTGATAAGATCAAAGGTTGTCCATCAGGTGCTGGTTGTAATTCGAACGTAACTGAATGGTACAAAGTATCAGGTTGCGG